>Ga0247831_1000286_pt1 | contig 113238 bp, 123 predicted proteins | sample LaCruzMarch2015__9_FD_192406 | JGI IMG/M metagenome (GOLD analysis project Ga0247831, IMG submission 192406) | Freshwater microbial communities from meromictic Lake La Cruz, Castile-La Mancha, Spain - LaCruzMarch2015_1m | ecosystem: Environmental > Aquatic > Freshwater > Lake | place: Spain...
ACCTTTATCACCTTCTAGGCCTTTATCACCTTCAGGACCTTTATCACCTTCTAGGCCTTTATCTCCATCAGGGCCTTTATCTCCATCAGGGCCTTTATCACCTGTAAGCCCTTTGTCGCCTGTAAGCCCTTTGTCGCCTGTAAGCCCTTTGTCGCCTGTAAGCCCTTTGTCGCCATCAGGGTTACCAGGACATCCTTTTGGTCCAGTGTGTCCAGGAAGTCCAGGTAATCCTCTAGGACCTTCAATGCCTTGAGGTCCTTGAGAACCTTCGTCTCCTTTTGGTCCAGTTGGTCCAACCGCACCATCATTGCCATTAATTCCGTCAATACCATCTCTACCAGGTTCTCCAGGACAACCTTTATCTCCTGGTCTCCCTTCTGAACCTGGATTTCCAGATGGACCACGTGGTCCTTGTGGTCCTCCCGGTCCAGCTCTTCCTGGTGCTCCAACTACACTTCTTCCTGATGGTCCTCGTGGTCCTTGTGGTCCTCGTGGTCCTGGTGGTCCTCTTGTTCCAGTCATAATTAATTAGAATATAATATTTAATGCCAAAAAAATAGGCATTAAATATTTTAACTTGATGGTAAAGGTGCTAATCCCAAATAAATTGCCCCCAAACTTGCAACATTATATTTCACGACTAAAGGTAAATCGTTTTCTAAATATATTTCTATTTGTTGGCACAAATTTGTACATTTGATAAAATATCCTAAATTTTTCAACGAAAATTCTCCTTGAATAACTTTACTTACATCTTGTTTTAATAAAAATTCCATGCTTCCATCTGTTTCCGCGCGATGTATTTCTGCAGAAGCAAACGCACCTTGACATTTGAAAATCAATTCACTCCCAACCGATTTTATTTCTAATTTATCAGAAATACAAGATAAATCGCGAACAATCTTTTGAAAATCATAAGAAGGAAGATTAATAATCGTTGAAAAATTTACATCAGGGTAAGCCAATTCTTCCATATCTGGCTCAATCAAACGCAACTTTTGTGTTTTACATTGTCGAATATCTCCATTCTCAAATTTCAACGATAAATGCGAAACAACTCCATCTACATAATCGCAATTTTCTATGTACATGGTTAAAATGTCATCATTATCAATAGAGTTTATTAACTTGAACAAATGAAACATATTTACGCCTATAATTATTTTCTCTTTTTTACATTCATACACTTCAAAATTCTTTGCTTCTAGTTTTAAATGTGCTAGAATCGTATGTGATTTGTCCATATTAATAATTTTAATTCCATCAGCTTGAAAAGTAATATTGGTTTCGACCAATACATCTTTTAAAGCGGCCATTAATGTACGAAAGGGAGATATTTGAACAGTTTGCATAGTAAGAACATTATCTGTAAATGAAGCCATTACTAAATTTGTTTATTTTATTTAAATTATTTTACTATCTAATTTAATAGAATTTCTTGTAACTTCTAACGATTCCTATAAAATTATATTCCAGCATTCAATGCACGATTCAATGGAGTATTTTGACCCATATCTATATTACTAAATTGGGATGGATAAGCAGAATCTAAATTTGTCATTGCCAAAGAGTTGCCTCCCCTTGAACCACCACTTGCCATCAAAGCTCTTTCTTGAGGAGTGAAATTTGTCATTTCAAAACTGGCAGGATTTTCTGGATAATGTGAAGGGGACAATGCAGACAACCCTCCGCTTTGTGAATAATCTCGACCCGGTTTCCATTTATTTGTCCTTCGCTTTGAACCTTTGCGTGCATAATATGCCTTGTATTTTTTTCCATGTCTCTTTATTCTTGAACCTTTATGAGTAAAAAAATCTTCTACAAGTTGTCCACTAGTTCCTCTGCGAGTTTTACTGATTGAGCCTTTGCGAAACGTTCTCGCGCCAAACGGCTCGCCTGACCTGCTCAACAACCCTAGCATTTTTAATGGATTCCAATTTTTGGCTGTCCTACTTTTTTTCATAGATACAATTCTTCCACGTTTATTTTTATAAAGGTCTTTTTTACGCAACCCACCCGCAGTTTGCATAGCATTGCCGTGATAAACAGCGGCTCTTGAACCAGTATTACTATTCATATGTTAATTAAAGAAAATATTTTTATCAAAACCGATTTTTTGGAGAACTTCCAAAACCTCCTGGAGCCCCTTCTATTTTTCCATAATTATTTAATGACAATGCAGTAAATTGTGTGTTACCCTTTCCTTGTTTTATTGCATTTAATTTTCTTAAACGCGTTGAATAATCAGGTATTAAATAACCATTTCCTAAATATTGCGCTTTTTCTTTAAAACAATTCACTCCTAAATTACGCGATTGTTTCCAATTATAAGATTCTGAAAATAAATTTGATGTAAGAGTTTCTTGACGTTGACAATATAAATTTATCAATCTGTCTCGTTCACGATAATATCTTTCTAAAAGTATTTGTCTTGGGATTCTTTTTCTACATTGCATTATAATAAATTGATTTAAAATTTTTACATGAATAACTTTAAAAATGACCGCATTAGAAGAAATCTACCAACAAATGACAGACAAGGAGCATATCCTTAAAAAACCCGATACATACATGGGAAGTGTGGAAATAACCCAGGCTGAAATGTGGGTTTTTGAAGAAAAGATTACAAAGGATAATATTAATTATATTCCTGGACTCTACAAAATTTTCGATGAAGTGATTGTAAATTGTAGGGACCATGTAGAAAGAATGAAAACTCTTGAGGGCGCGAAAAAGGTTACTGAAATTTCTATAACAATTGACACCGACGGAACAATTATCATGACAAATAACGGAAATGGGATTGACGTGGAAATACATCCTACCTATAATGTATGGATTCCCGAGATGATTTTCGCAAACCTTCGCAGTTCTACCAATTATACGAGTGCAAAATCGATTATCGGAGGAAAAAATGGTTACGGTGTCAAAATCGCGTTTATTTGGTCGTCGGAATGTTCTATTGAAACGGTGGACCACATACGCGGCAAAAAATATTGCCAACGTTTTGCAAACAATTTGGATGACATTTTTCCTCCGACCATTACAAACACAAAATCAGGGCCTTACACAACAATTCGTTTCAAGCCGGATTATAAAAGATTCGGTCTTGATGGGATGACGCCCGACATTTTGAAATTATTTCAGAAAAGAGTCTATGACATTGCAGCTGTCACAGATAAATCGGTCAAAGTTAAGTTGAACAATAAACTTATTCCTATACAATCCTTTAAACAATATATTGAATTATATGTTGAAAAGCATGTTCATGAAGGTTCCGACCATTGGGAATATGCTGTCGCAATGTCTTCTGAATTCACGCAAGTTTCTTTTGTGAATGGTATTTCTACGGGCAAAGGTGGTCGTCATGTTGATTTTATCACGAATCAAATTACAAAAAAACTTTGCGAATATATCGAAAAGAAGAAAAAGGTCAAAGTTACGCCTGCAAGTATCAAAGAACAGTTGTTTTTATTTTTACGATGCAATATTGTGAATCCTACTTTTGATAGCCAGACAAAGGATTATATGGAAACGTCCATTCAAAATTTTGGTTCAACTTGTACGGTGAGTGCCAAATTTATCGAAAAGGTGGCAAATTTAGGCATTATGGATATGGCATGCACAATTGCTGGAGCAAAAGAAGCGAAAACCATGAAAAAAACAGACGGAACAAAGACGAAAATTATTCGCGGAATTGCAAAACTGACAGATGCAAATTTTGCGGGGACTGCAAAATCTTCGCAATGTATTATTGTTCTTTGTGAAGGAGATTCGGCCAAAGCAAGTATTTTGTCGGGATTGACTGTGGAAGACAAAGATACCATTGGTGTTTATCCTTTAAAAGGCAAAGTGATGAATGTTCGTGGGGAACCTATTAAAAAGGTGATGGAAAACAAAGAGATTTCGGAATTTAAACGCATCATAGGATTGGAAACGGGCAAGAAATATACATTGGAAGATGTTCATAAACATTTACGTTATGGAAAAATATGGATTTTGTGTGACCAGGATTCGGATGGGTCCCATATCAAAGGATTGTGCATCAACATGTTTCATACGCTTTGGCCCTCTTTGACGGAAATACCACATTTCATCAACTTTATGAATACACCCATTATCAAATGCACCAAAGGACAATCTGTTGTCTCGTTTTATAATCCAAACGAATTTCGCTTGTGGAAGGAAGCGAATAACATGAATGGTTGGCACACAAAATGGTACAAGGGGTTGGGGACAAGTGACCGAAAAGAATTTGCGAAGTATCTGAAGGAACGCAAAATAGTAAGGTTTGAACATTCCGAGACTTGCGATGAAACAATCGATATGATATTTAACAAGAAACGCGCCGAAAATAGAAAGGAATGGCTGGCGAGTTATGATAGAACAAGTTGTCTGGATACGAGCAAAGAAACAGTGACATTTACCGAGTTTATTCACAAAGAATTCAAACATTTTTCGAATGCAGATAATGACAGAAGTATTCCAAGCCTGGTAGATGGATTGAAAGAAAGTCAGCGAAAGGTATTGTTTGGTGCATTTAAAAGAAATTTGACAGTAGAGTGTAAAGTATCACAAATTTCTGGTTATATTTCTGAACATTCTTGCTATCATCATGGAGAAATGAGTTTAAACCAGACGATTGTTGGAATGGCACAGGATTTTGTTGGTTCGAATAATATCAATCTTCTTTCTCCAAGAGGACAATTTGGCACGAGAATGAAAGGTGGAAAGGATTCAGCATCGCCGAGATATATTTTTACTGTATTGAATCCAATGACACGCCAATTATTTCCCAAAGACGATGATAATGTGTTGGAGTATTTGGAAGATGATGGTATTCCTATTGAACCTCGATATTATATTCCCATTATTCCGATGATTCTTGTGAATGGGACAAAGGGGATTGGTACGGGATATAGTACTGACATTCCTTGTTTTAATCCTCTACAAATTGTAGAGTATATTAAAAACAAATTGCGGCATGAAGAAACGTCCAAAGAGTTTATTCCGTATTACAAAGGGTTCAAGGGAACCATTGAGCCACATGGTGCTCGGTTTTTGATTAAAGGTAAATATGTGCTTGGAGATGACAAGTTGGAAATTACGGAATTGCCTGTCGGCGTTTGGTCGGATGATTATAAAGAATACTTGGAATCTTTGACGGACACAATGGACAAAGACGGCAATAAAGTGATTCCTATCGTGAAAGACTATAATGATTTATGCAATGATTTATCTGTACATTTTGTGATAACAATGCATAAAGGAAAACTTGCCGAATTGATTCAAGCAAATACGTTGGAAAAGACGTTTAAATTGGCAACGACGCAATCCATTTCGAATATGCATTTGTTTAATGGAAATGGAGATTTGGTCAAATACTCATGTGCATCAGATATTATTGATGATTATTTTGGGATTCGTTATGCAGCTTACGAAAAACGAAAACAATATTTGATTGAAAAAATAAGAGCTCAACTATTATTTTTAGAAAATAGAGTTAGATACATTCACGAATTATTGAATGAAACAATTAAATTGCAAGGAAAACGTGGTACTGAAATTGAAAACATATTGGAAGAAAAAGGTTATGATAAATTAGGAGATACAATTGATTACAAGTATTTGACCCGAATGTACATGGATAGTGTTAGTTTAGAAAATGTAGAAAAAATAAATAAAGAGTTGCAGAATAAACGGGATGAATTGGAAATTCTCGAAAAGACAACGGTGGAAGAATGGTGGTTGCGTGAATTAGATGCGGTGGATTTTTCTGAACCAGAAATCGAACCTTTGGGAAAAAAGAAGCGTAAAATAGTTAAAGACTAATTTAATGTTATAATAATGAATCTCAAACTATTATTGTTTGTCCCTAACATTAAAAATGCGAAATATCCCGCGTGTAAAAATTGCGTCCATTATATAGAACACACAGACTATACCTTATCAAAGTGTGCATTTTTCGGAGAAAAAAACCTCATTACAGGTGAAATAAAATATAATTATGCGGATTTAACACGAAATAATGAATGTGATATTTCTGGCAAATATTTTGAAAAAAAAACCTAATTTATTTTTCAAAATAATAATATTTTTTATCTTTATGGGAGGAAATCAGATAACTACTTTTAATGGTCCTAGCGGATTATCTTTTAATGCGTTTATTTTAGGAAATGCCGAAAAAGTGTATTGGATTAATAAGGTGGTTGCTTTTGAGCATTTGCCGCCATATGTAAAATATCAGCATTATATTCAAAAATACAATCTATTGCCTGGACAAAGACGAAGGGTCTAATTTTTTGGCAAATGAACTAAAATGTTGACAGTTTTGATTATATAAATTCATGGTTTTCCATGACCTCATTTTTTTAATCATTTTTTTCAACTTTTTATTTTGTATTTTTTCAAATGTTTTGTTAGTAAGTAATTCAGATGTTTGTGTATCATAAATTTCTATTTTATCCGTAAAAGTATTTAACTTACGTATTCTTGTTTCTGCTGGAACATTTTTTCCAAGAATTAATTTCAATAGTGTGAGTGGATGTGGTTGATTTATGGGAGAAAAATCCACTGCGTACATTTCTTTTGAATCCCATACTACAACTACATGATGCAATTTTAAAAATGGAGCAAAATTTAGTATAGATGTATGCAATACTTTTTGATGGATTTTTGCGTTAAACAAGTAGAATAAATTTAACAATTTCATTATTATATGTTTTTAAAAAAGACATTTAAAGACATTCTTCCATTTTATTAATGTTTTCTATTGACAAATTCTCGGGAAATTGAACATGAAACGAAATGATTAAATTTCCAACATAACCATTTCGTTCCAATCCCATGTTGGAAATAATCTTTTTAAAATTGGGAGGAATGATATTTCCTTTTTGATTGTTGATGGTGTATTTTTTACCATTAATGTATTTTAAATCAAACGAAAAACCGCAAAGCGCATCCTTTAGCGATATTGTTTTTTCATATAAAAGGTCCAATCCATTTCGTTGGAATTTCGTTGAATTATTTACTTTGATGAATATTTTAATATCTCCCACCATTTTTCCACGAACATTTCCTTTTTCTCGTAAAACCAACAATTCATTGTCATCAATCCCTTTGGGAATATCTAAATAGATTGTCTCTTTTTCAAATACTTTTTCCCCTTCGTAAATCCAACGTTCAATTTCAACTGGAATATTTCCACCTGTCAAAACCATACTCATTTCTATTTCGACTGTTTTGAGGATTGGTGTTGGTTTATCTATTTGCATACCATTATGAAATATTCGAATGTTGGGCGAATCGTCCAAGTCTCTTCCAAAAAACAATTGTTCGAAAATACTGTCCATGGGAAAAGGCATGCCCCCTTGTTCCGCAAAATTTATTTCAAAATCGTATGCTTGTTTTTTAGCAGGGTCGCCAAGGATTTCATACGCTTCGTTTATTTCTTGAATTTTTTTATTATCTGTACCACCATTTCTGTCAGGATGATATTTTAATGATAATTTCCGATATGATTTTTTAATTTCTTCGTGAGTCGCGTTATTTTCTAATTCCAATATTTTATAATAATCCATTATTAATTTAAAAGATAAACTTACTTTAATAATTACGAATGCAGGAATTATTAATTCATAAATATTATCCTAAAACACTCGATGATTTTGTAGAAAGAGAAATTCCAACATTGGTAAGAGAATTTATAAAAATAGATACTATTAAAATTTTATTTATAAGTAAACAAAGCAATGGTAAAACTGCATTTATTAATGCGATTATTCGTGATTATTATGGTAAAATAACAGGCGATGTATTAATCATTAATAACATTAAAGAATATGGAATAAGTTATTTTAAAAATGAGGTCATACAATTTTGTCGTTCTCCTTCTTTTACAAACAAAAAGAAGATGATTGTATTAGATGATTTTGATTGTCTGAATGATAATAATCAACATATATTTAAAAATATTATTGAAACTTATGATATTAATTATATTTTATCATGTTCTTCCCCACAAAAAATACTAGAAAGCATTCAATCTATGCTATATGTCATTGAAATTAAAAAAATAACCTCGGAAAAAATGAGCGTTATTTATGATGCAATAAAATCAAACGAAGGATTGGTCATTGATGAAGAAACCAAAATTTATATTACTCATTTTTTATCCATCAAACAAATGATAAATAATATGGAAAAATATAAATTATTAAATATTCCTATCACTATTGATGTTGCAAAAGAATTATCATCGACGATTCATCCGCAGATATTTCAACAATATATAGATGAACTTGACAATAAAAATTTAAATGGGTGTATAAAGATTTTTTATGAATTGTATGACGAAGGATATTCTGTTATGGATATTCTATATAACTTTTATGAATATACAAAAAACTTGGATTTAGATTATTCTCAACATATTTGCAAATACATTGTTGCGTTTCATAATATTCACGAAGATATGATTGAATTGGCATTATTTACAAACAGTATATTTAAAAATATATTATAATAGTAATGAAAATATTCAAAACTAAAATACCAAAATCATTGCTATTCGATTTATTAGACAAAGTATGTGTCGATGAATATATAATTGATAAGACAGTTTTCAAAAAACTACAACCCTTTTTACCCACTTTTTTGTCCGATTGTGATAATTATTATCTCGAATCTCAAAAAAAATATATTACAAAAAAACCATTTTTATACAAATCTTTTTTAACAGTTGTGCGTCAAATTTGCAATAACAATGACGTACCTTTTTTTTACAAACTCAAATATATACACTCTACTTATGAAATAATATACTATGTTAATTTCCAGAAAGGCGTCCAAGTTTGAGTTTCAACAGAAGTTAAAAGAATATACTTTTGTAGAATTGTATTTCCTGACAATACTTCTTTTTTTGAAAGACGTGCAAACCATTCACAGCTGTGTTTTTGTAATATTTCCGTTTCAGGAATATAAATTCCATAAGCGTTGGTTAAAGGTAATGGTCTGGTGTCTAATAAATCTTCCACGCTAACTTCCTTTTCATTCATTTTTACTCCAATTTTTTCTCCATCAATAATGATAACATTTTTTCGATAAAACCAATTGCTATGAACTCCTAAAAATTTGGATTCCTCGGAAGTATCAGAAATAATCGTTTCGCAAAATAAACTATATTGGAACATAGTTGGGTCATTTGGAAGACAACCCATGAATGTTGGGTCGGGTGTGAATTTTTCACTGCGAATGCTTTTGTTCACATTTTCACAGATAAATATTCCATTCTGTGTTCCATGTTGATACAACGGCATCAAGTCTTTAAAGCATAAAAAAGATAGTGGGACAACCATTCCGCCGTAAATATACAATAATTTAGACATTGCTAAAAATAGCATATTATTGAGAATTGGTTGAGAAAAAGTATTTAGATCATATTCCCATCCAGGTATTATTTTATTAAAAGAATGATTGTCTATAACACAAATGGTAAAAGAAGGATTATTATTTATAATGCTTTTTATAGTCAAATGTAAATAGTCTTGATTTACATTTGTGTTTGTTCCATCTCCAAAAGACCTTATTTTTCTACTATTTGGAATATATGGTACATATATCCAAATGATTGGTCTTCCCTTTGAAATATTTACATCCCGTACAAGATAATTTTTTACAAGACTATAATTATCCTCTTGGATTTCATTCCTATACAACATTGCTAAAAAAATGAGTACAATGATACAAAAAAGTTCAAACATATAATTATCGATTATTTTATTAATTTCATCTTTGCTAAAAAGATTTCATTGGCTTTTACGGCTTCCTGTGTTTTTTTTGCATAATAATAGGCGCGTGCAATCGATTCTTCTTCGTCGGCCTTATTTTTTCCGGCTAATATAGCTGTTGCCTTTTTTTCGTCATATGGAATATTCGTTACTTCTTCTATTTGACGATATTTTTTGTATTCATCGATGCTATATTTAGGTTTGTTATAATATTCATTCATTGACACTGGTGCTAATGTATGAGCCTCTTTTAAATCAGAGTATTGGAAGGAAGAAAAAACATCCGGTTCAAACTTTTCGTTGGAATTCCCACAATATTCTTTTACCTCTGTTTTTATTGTCACTGCTCTTTCTTCAAAAAACTGATTCATTTCTGCCAATTGTACATTTTCGGAAATAATCCCATTATTTGACTTTAACCATTCATCATATCCTTCTGTTTCCTCTCTACGTTTTTCAAATTCTTCGTTAAACCATTCCGTAAAATTTTCCATTTTATCTAAATTTAATTTGACGGCTTCTTCTCCTTTATATTCTACATAATCGGTAGATTGTTCCGGTTTCATTTTATTTTTAAATTCATACATGGAATATAAAATTTTGTATGCTTTTGTATAAAAATAAAAATATTCCGAAGGAAGATGAGATTTGTCTGGATGAATCATCAAAACCATTTTTTTGGCTCGTTTCATTTCCATTTCATCAAAGTTACTTATTTTAAAAAGATTCAAAATATCATCCATTGAATAATTGTCTATGTCTAAATCATTCATATAATTTTGTTATAATTTTAATTTGACTTATATACTAATTGTTTGATATTTATAAACACCCATCTCCTCTTAGCTCAGTTGGTAGAGCATTTGACTGTAGCGGGTAACAAATATCGAAATGTCGCTTTTTATCAGTCCGACCTTTTAAAAAATTGAAATATTTTTTAAATAATAAATCATGTACCAAAAAACAAAAGAAATGAATTTCGTAGGACAACCAATCATTGCAAAGGAAGAATTATTCACCTTGGAGGTGGAAGGCAGCGAATTCTTTACTGAGCCATGGTGTGCATCAATAAAGAATGGAGCGCATTTGATGAAGACCCGCTTCTTTGTAAAGAAGCAAATTATTGACCATCATCTCGAATCCCCAAGCCACTATGCGAAAAATAGATACATAGAACAATATGGGCCGTATTCGGTAGAGTTTTTTTCAAAAAAATTGAACGAGCTCTACAACAGTTTTCATGCCGCTGAAATTATGAGAGACCCACAACGCATGTTTGTCAGAAAAATGTGGTTATTCAAAAAAATATTCGAGATTTGCGAAAATTCTATGGAGCTAATTTTGGTGCGGATATCAAAGTTGATTCCTGGTATCTATGGAAAAGCAGTGAATGCGATAGAAGATGCAGAAACCAAGCTGGAAACTTGCGATGCGCGTACAGCCAAGAATGCCGAAAGTTCTTTAGTCGTTATTCGAAGAATTCGCCAAAAAATTGTTGAGATAATGGTAGAACGACCACAAATTCTCAAGCTTTTGTCACCACCGCTGTTAGAAAAATTTATCGGAGAGGCATCGCCTTATATGCTTGCACAAATCAGATGTCTCCCTTGGATTGAGCCGGCGATAGCATTGATGGCAGAACCAAAATACAACTTGTATTGGACATTATCATGGCAACCCTTTTTCTTGAAATATTTCAAACTCAGTTCAGAAATTTGTTACGAGATTGCAGAATACATGCCTGTGAAACTTCGCGGAGAAACGTTTTTGGATTACTTTCGCAGACAATATGACGCAAAGAAAGGACGCTTCCATGGAGCAAGAGCATTTGAAATTGAGAAAGCTATGATATTCAAGAATGGTTGTTATTGGAATAGTATTACCATTGTACTTTGCGATTAAGTGTTTGAATTTTATTAAGTGTTTGAATTTTATTAAGTGTTTGAATTTGTAACATGAATAAGTTAAAGTAATTTCCAACGACAAGTTTTATTTTTATCAGGAGTGGATAAATACTTTCTTCCATCATTTCCTCTTTTGGTTTCTCCGCAATGTTTATTTGCAGGATAGCGATGATGCTACTACATTTACATGGGGAACAAGCGATGAGAATTATTTTCAAATTATGCCTCGAAAAATAGTAGCAACATCTTTAATAAATAATGTTGCGGCGTTTCAACGTAATGTATATTCTCTGGAAAGTTATGATACAGTATATACGTCGTTTCAACCGACACGAAAAGATAAAACATATATTGTTGGATTTTCAAATTCGACTTCTCCACAAATGCAAAATATAGTCGTAGGAATTTATATATTTGCATCACAGGTTGTAGGCATAGTAAATGGAGTGTTTTATGATGATAAATTAATATTTCTTGAACCTCAAGGATGGTCAGAAACGGATATTTTTAGCTTATCTTATGATGGACATAAAGCAATTGCATACAAAAACGGGGTTAAGATGGGAGAAGTTTCACTAACAAGTAATGGTCCATTTCGATTAAACGCAACGTTTGATACAGGGAATAATCGTAATAATCAAGATAATTCAGGTGCAACTGTAAATAAAATTCTTTTTCAAGCAATGGCAGTTGGTGTAAAAGGTGATACTGGTCCTACTGGTACTAATGGCATTGATGGAGTAACAGGTCCTACTGGTCCTACTGGTACTAATGGTATTGATGGAGTAACAGGAGCAACTGGTCCAACATTACCAATTTTGACAACGCCAGCTCCGTATGGGAGTCATGTTTTATTAGGTGTTGGTAATGATGTATATGATAATGGTATTATTACATATGCTTATGATGGTAAAGCAGGATATTTTACAACCCCGAATACTATTGTTGTTGATAATTTGTTAGGAAAAAGTGTAACGATTGAAAAATATCAAATTACAGTTCAAGCAAATGGAGATATAGCCCTTTTAAGTCCTACACAACTTACCTTTAATGGAGTGCCTATAACGGGTGAAACTGGTCCTGAGGGAATACAAGGTGTTACAGGACACACCGGTCCTACTGGTCCTACTGGTACTAATGGTATTGATGGAGTAACTGGTGCAACCGGTCCTGCTGGTCCTGTTAATAATGCCTGGTATTATGCAAATTCAATAGAGGGTACATTAATAAGTACTAACATAGATAATGATAGTAAATTATTATCTGTAGGGTCAATCAGTGTAAATTCTTCACAAAATAGTAAATTTTTTTTAACGGGACAATTTATAAATATATTCGACGTTAATATTGAACGATATATTGTATCAAGTATTTACCGTAGAAAAAGTGGCACTACAGTATGGCAAAATGTTTTAGGCAACAACCTTACCCATTTAGTAGCATCAACATGCTTATCCTATCAATGGATAAGCGACCTTGCTCCCAAACCTTATGACCCTATTGAGGCTCGCGCTATAACAATGCCATTTTCTTATGTAGATTCGCCAGGCGAAGGAACATTTGAATATAAAATTTATGTATCCATATCTCCCTCGCACACTAATACACAGTATGATGCACCAATATATTTTAGAAGCGTGTGTTTTACATCACTTCAGCTTCAATAAGTAGGCACATGTTTTTTAAATATACATCCTTCGTGCGTTAAATTCTTAATTTCTTTCGTAACCACTCGTGGATTCTGATTATCACAATTCTCCATCCAGATTTTAATAATACAAAAGTTTTTCTTGGGCGAAATCGTCAATCCTGAAATCGCGTCTATAAAATTTTTGTCTGTGCTCAATGTATTCCCCACCATCACATATGACATTTCCTTCCAAACATCAATCACAAATTTATTGTTTATCTTGTATGAAAAACACCCTCCATTTCGATTCTTCGCATCTTCCCAAATAGGAAGAACTCCATCTTTCATTAAAAAAAGCATGCAATTTTTGATGATTCCTTCTGGAATGGTTTCTGTGATGGCAATCGTTCCATTTACATTTTCAAATTCGCATATTTTATGATAACTATCTAGGGTCCAATCATCATCTTGAGGATAATGAGCCCATAAACACCATTTAGATTTCAGCGGATTTTCAAGCAAGTTTTCCATTTTATTATAAAATAAACTAACCTTTATAATAAAATTTATATTATTTTAGATGATTTTTCATGATTACTATTTCATCCAAAGAAGTTAAATTTAAAAAATTTACATCATGTTGCGTGAGAATCTGAAGGGAATAATTAAAATTGTCAAAATCTTCTTTGGCAAATCCCATATTTTTCAACAAATAATAGATGAATTTTTTATTAATACGATTTCCAACAATCATATATGTGTATTGTTTTGTATCCAACTCTATCTCAATGTCAATATTTTTATAATGCACAAGAAAGGACAAAAAGGAAACGTTTGATATTTCGTAATATGGTGTAATATAATCAACACGGTCATAAATAATTTTGCAATTCCTTCCATTTTTTATATAATCGTTCCGTAAAATAAAATCATACTCTTTTGGTTCCATTGTTTTCAGCGTATAAATATCACCGTCTGCAGTTTTATAAACAATGGTTTGACAACCATTCTCCACAAATAAATATTGTTGGACGGAAGGATAATAATGGTCGTAAATACTCTCCACGTAATCATATATCTTTTTAATCGTCTCGTTTTCACTCCATTTTTTTATATTTGAATTTACCCATATTTCAACACAAGAATAACAATAAATCACCGAATAAAGGCTTCTGAATATGAAATCCATTAGAATTTTATTTAAAAAGTATTTAAATTATTTATTTAATTATTACAAGTCAAAACATTACAAATCAATCAAACCCAGCTAATCTTCTTCCAACTCTATCTAATACTACATCAGGCACTCGTTCGCAAATTACTTTTGGACCACCGTATGTCCTAGGGTCTTTCGGAAATAATTTAATTTTACAAGGATAGTGTGAAGTAGTTCGTCTCTCTTCGAAAGCCTTTCGCTTCTTTTTCAAATCCGCCGCGCTCGCCAATCTCCTTTCCATATAACACACATACGTTATCGCTCTAAACTTTGGATTTGTCCGACCCTTTCTCGGTCCAATCCCACAGTGAATCGTTCGGCTATCCCACAATACCAGGCTTCCTTTTGGTGAAACGACATTAACTATTTTACATCTCTCCGTGTAGAACTCGTTCTGCTCTTCCGTCAGCATATGCCAATTGTCCTTGTCAGTAATTCCAAATTTTTCTGCAAACTCTGCGTGAAATAAGTGGCTTCCTTCATATACCGATAACGTCGCATCACCTTCTTCGATATCAAGCCCGGTCACATAACTTTGTACGCATTGAAAATCTGGTTTCGTAAAAGTTTGGTCTGCGTGATACCATGTTTTTGTATGCCATCCTCTCCTTGTTATTTCAGACGGAAAACTAATACTCAATCCATCAAACGACGTCAGTAAATCTTCTCTCGCGCAACCCCAAAACTCTTCGAAAATTTCCAAAATTTTCGGGTTTTGGCGAACATCCCACGAAGATTGCGCATGTCCTACTTCAAAATGTTGTAGTAACATACCGTGCTTCGGAAAAAGCTTGTAGAACTCGCGCCATGTCTCCCGATTTTCTCTATCTATCGGCATTTCCCATTTCTGCGTAATATGTTCCAAATAATCCCATATCCCATTAACCATCGCTTCGCATTCAGACTCGTCTAAAACGTCAGGAATAACAGCAACTCCGTCGCGTGCTAGTGTCTCTTTCAGTGTTTCTCTTGTGCAGAACATAGTTTGATTTGTAAAAATGAAATGAGACGAAAAAGTTTTCAATTTTTTTAGAGGTCGGACTAAAAATTAAAATATTTTATTAAATTATGAGTATTTATTGGAATGATCTTGAACCTGGTGTTTGTTATGAAAATGAAGGAGAATATTTAGGAAAATTTATAAAAATTAATGGTGATCTTTTGAAAATAGAGAAATTCTAATTACAGCCTCATCAAGATTTAAAAGTGTTGAATGTCAGGACATTCCCAAAGTTACAAATACGGCAACTCACAATGTCAAACCGAAGTCAGTCCTCACATACCTACCTGACAGTCTTGAAACTGACGCCGACTCTCCAGAAGTAATTAAACCCAAAAGTTCCAAGACTTCACAGTTTTTACGCACCGCCCCATCGATGACAATGAGCGAAGCGGGAACATTCTCTCCAATTATTGGAGAGAAATTTGGAAAAAAAACGTATACATGCCCAATATGTAATAATGTATCCCATACAGCACCAATGTTCCCTAATAACCCCAATTATTTTGTACATAAAAAAGATTGTGCAAATAAAAATAAAAATGCAGTGGAATGTAGCCACGGCGGCAAACGTACAAAATATAAAAGTAAGCGAAGTATGCGAAAAAATAAACGAAACACAAAAAATAAGCAAAAAAGAAGACAAAATATGTAAGACATAAAAAACATATGGATTTCTTGTATGAGATTATAACAACCCAGAACTTAGTTTTGAATTTATTCGTGTACCATCAGCTTTTGAAAGAACGGAACACTCAACAGGTTCTGCGACAACGGATACATTGGGAGGAAAAAGCAGAAAACATTAAACTAAATTAGTCTAAATCCCGAAAAAGAAATATTCGCATCTATTAATGGACATTATTGTTTCACAAACCAATTATACACCTGAAGAAGCTTCTGAACTCTTGGAAAAACACAATGGAGATTACATGGCAGTGATACGAAATTACTTGGGCGTCCCCCCACCTAAACAAAAACCAATCGTATCTGTAAATCAAGAAATATATAAAATGTTGAGAAAACAAGTAGATATTACCGAATACAATAACAAACAAGTTATTTAGATTTTCCAAGTATTGCCCCATAGCGTTGTTTAATGTTGGAAGGAATTATTTTCGTATTCAAGATAAATTCGTCATTATCTTCATGCAATTCTGGAAGAGACCGTGAAAGAGGTTTGTCTGCAACAATGATTAATTTGTCTGAACGATATAACCGACGATATTCTTCGATTGTTAAATTGCCGAGAAATTTATCCAGTAAATAATAGGGAGAAGGTGCGGGCTTAATATTTTTCGTGTAATTATAAATTTTACCGTAAATATTATTCATCAAATAATATCGTTCAAAGGTAGTACTTGTGTCTAATTTTTCATTCATTAAATAAGCTACCCCGCATTCAGGCGAACAAAAACACCCATACGATTCATATGCGTTTTTATAAAAGAACTTGGGTATATATATGACAGGATTTGTAAAAGAACATGTGCACCAAAAACATGCCGATTTTTTATCGTAAACATCGTTATTATACATGGAATGTTTAATCTGTTTGATTTTTTTCCAAATGATTTTATTTGTAATTTCTTCCTCGGAATCATTGCATTCAACTTCTTGTGGTTCCACAAATTCTTCAAAGTTTAAATCCTTTGTAAAATGAAAAGAATCAATGGAATTTTTTGAATTCAATAAATCTTGTGTGGAACATTTTAAATGAACAATAATATTTGGAAAATCATTTTCATTAATGGTAGAATGATTTATTTGTGTAATGATTTTACCTCCTTTAGGTTTTCGGCCGCGTTTTTTAGGATCCCTTTTTTCCATATAAATTTATATTAAAGAGTTTTATATTATTTCTTAACTTATTTAAAAAAGTAAACAAGTTACTTTAATGTCTTTACCGTGGATAGAAAAATATCGTCCAACAACATTAGAAAATGTCGTATTGTCTGAATCAAACTATCTGCTATTTCATAATATGATAAATTTTAATTATGTTCCAAATATTTTAATTTATGGGCCTCCTGGAACGGGTAAAACAACAACAGTTATTAATTTAATCGACGAATATCAAAAAAAAAATGGTATTCAAACAAAAGAACTCATCATACATCTTAATGCATCAGATGACAGAGGAATTGATGTAGTTCGTAATCAGATACAGCAGTTTGTAAAATCTAGACCGTTATTTTTAAAAGGGTTAAAGTTTATTATTTTAGACGAAGTAGATTACATGACAAAAATAGCACAACAAGCTCTAAGACATCTTATTCAAGAATACACAAATGTTCGTTTTTTTTTAATTTGCAATTATATTAGTAAAATAGATTCAAATCTTCAGTCTGAATTTTTAAAAATAAAAATGAATAAATTGCCACAAATAAAAATAATCGAATTTCTGCAAAATATTGTTTCGTGTGAACAATTAACATTGACAAAAGATAATTTGTTACAAATTCAAGAAAATTATCATTCTGATGTGAGAAGTATGATTAATTTTATGCAAACAAAGCAAAATGAAACAGATGTTCAAATCATTACAAATAAAGTATGGGATGATTTATATCATTCAAAAAAAATGAACGAGAATATAAATAATATTTCATCCATTTATAATTTGGACAAAAAAACGATTATAAAGAAATTTTTAAACTATGTCATCATACATCATTCAGAATGTGTTACGACTGATTTTTTAACATTTGTTGAAAACATTATACATTCAAACGTAAAAACAGAATACATAATTAATTACTTTATAAAGAATATACAAAAATATTTAAACTCTAAAAGATGATACAAATTTTTGAAAACACCTCACAACAATTTGCGAGATAAAGATAAAATTGATTATAATTTAAAGAAATAGGCCAAATAAATAAAAATGGAAGACATTGATGAAGAATGGAATGATTTTATGCAAGGAAATCTGGTTGAGCCACAGCGTTTTACTAGTATTGATAGTGATATGCCAAAACCTTCCGATATTTATATTTCTACCAAATCAAAACTAGGGTATTTAGATGCAACATTTGATATCAAAAAGACATTTTGGGAAATACCTATCCTGGAATATTGGAAACCAGAAGAAGGTATTGTAAAAAAACAGGTAAAGTTTATTTCTAGTAATTTGGAAGAATTAGAAGAAATGCAGGAAAAATTGACACATTATGAATGTACAGACCAACAAATTATCACAAACATAAATAATCCCAATGGAAGAATACAGTTCAAAGACATTCGAAAATTAAGTATTGGAATATCGAAAAAGGATATATTGAGTTATCATTCTAAAAAAAAAGGAGCATTCTACAATTGTTTTGTCGTGAATATGAGAATAAAATGGGGAGGGGTTTTTCGCGAAGTGCATGTTAAAATTTTTAATACAGGTAAAGTTGAGACACCTGGTATCCAGAGTGACGAGATGTATGAATATGTATTAAAAAAATTAATAGAATTATTAAAATTATATTGTAATTTACCGAACTTAAAATATAATTTATCTAGCGAGACTATTTTAATCAATTCAAATTTCTCTGTCGGCTTTTATATCGACAGAGAAAGATTATTCTCTATTTTACGAGAAAAATATAATATACAATCTGTCTATGACCCATGTTCTTATCCTGGCATTCAATGTAAATATTATTTTCCAAAATCTCTTGTCACATGTGAAGACGATGAACAAATCCGAGAACTCACGGGTAGGCATATAGGAGAAAATCTCATTAGCGTTTCCTTTATGATTTTTCGTACAGGAAGTGTTCTGATTGTTGGTAAATGCAATGAAAAAATATTAAATCACATATATTTGTTTTTATTAAATATATTTAAAGAAGAATATACAAGTATAGCTCACTCGAATATTGAAATTGTAAAAGAAAAGGCAAAAAAAATTAGGAGAAAAAGTATTTTTGTAAATTAATACGTTAAATTATTAGAAAGATTTTACTTGTAATCTATAATGACAGATGTAAAGAGACTTCCTTCGATTGTAACATTACAACATATTGCAAAATTATCCATTTCTGATGACAAGCCTGTTTTGTTTGATTATTGGACTGCCTCTTTAGAGAAAAAGGCGTTGGTGGGAGTTCGTGCTACTGGCGAAAAGCTATTGGTAAAGAGTGCTGACGAATATACAAGCCCCATTGCAAAGTTTTATAAAAGCGAAAATGAATATATTATTGTTACAGAGAACTCTATCTATTTGGTGTGTGCAAGTATCCCGACAAAGAAGATTTCTTAAGCTTCGAAATCATATGCTTTTAACATTTCAATAATTTCTTTTAATGAATTTTTTATTTCCTTGATATCTTTTTTTATCTCGATTAATTCACTCGAATCCTTTGGGCTCTTCCTTTTTATCGTTTGTTCTATACATTCTTTTGTTAATTTTGTTTGACTGGTTATTTCATCAATAGAAATACCATTCAAAAACATTTTGTTGGCAATTTCTTTCCGTCGCGATTGAATACCTCCAACTGTTCTATTGTGTCTTTGTGCAATTGTTTCAATATTCTCAACTTTCAATTCTTCCAACAAAACACTTTCTTCCTCTTCCGTCCATAATTGTCCCATATTCAAAGGATAATCTTTTTCTGGGTGAACATGTTGTAACATTTTTAACATAAGACTCATTTATGAAATTATTGAAAATAATTCTAAACTATTTTCAATTCTAAACTTTTTTAAACATACATTTTAGGTATTAAATCAATATTTATCGATTTTACCGGTTCAACTCGAAACTGTTGAAATTCCTCGCGTAATAATTGTGCATGAGGTGTGTGGTTATGTACGGTTCGTGCAATCATCTTATACAATTTAAACTCTGGGTATCTTTCTCGACCATTCGGCTTGTATAGCACACTTATTCCCGCATCATCTCTACACCAATCGTCAATGATTTTTACGATTTTATTTTTCTCGATTATTTTATCTACATTGCTGATTGTAAAATAATTATCCCACATGGAACACGCTAACCTGCAAAGGTCGAAACTGAAATTGGGGTCAATCCTCTTTTTTTTGGCATTATAATACGGTTCTGTATTATATTGTGTATGCGCATCCCCTTTGGGTTGAAAGCTATTGCTGCAAATAATGTTTGACCCTACTTTATAAATGCTTCTTCCGAAGTCAATGATTTTAAATATTTTACCAAAAGTAGGAACTTTATAATGTTGGCCTTTATAACAATAAAATAAATGCTCTTCGGTGGTGGGAATAAACATGATGTTATTTGTATGCAAATCATTGTGAGTAAAAGAAAAGGAGTCTTGAAATACAATCAATGACATGATAATTTGAAATAGACAAGCCAGTAATTCGTCGTCGGGTATGTTTTTTAGAATGAGACTATCAAGAGTATTTGTACAGTGTTCTAAAGATGTTATTTGAACAAGACATTTATCAAAAACAACATTCAGTTGATTATCCAGAGAATTTTCTGTCGAGTATATAGTTTCCGAATCTTCCGATTCGTCTAACCCTTCAATTGTACCTTCGTCCGATTCGTCCGATTCGTCTGAATCGGATTCTGAACCTTCAGACTCTGAATTTTCTAATTCTATATCTGATTCTTTAATCTCTGAATCGTTTTCAAAACTTTTTTCCAATTCCTTTTCCAATTCTTTTTCCAATTCTTTTTCCAACGTGTTACAATCAAATGTTTCAATGTCATCAAATACTAAATCAACATCGTCATCTAAAATCGTGAGAGGTTCTTGCATTTCCATGTCTATTTTAAACAATTTATTCCGATTTTTCATAAAGTAGTCGGAATCGACAAAGTATTCAATATCTTCAGAAATATCAACTGGAAAATTTTTAATCACAGATAAAAACGAACCATAATAATCCAACGCATTGATAAATTCATAATTGTTTAATAATTGACTGCTTAAAAAAGAAAATAGTGAATCTACATAAGAAATGTTATTATTATCATAAAGACTATTGTGACCATCTTTTTCAATGTTGGGTAATATATAAAACGTTTCGTCTTTTAAATCATATTTTCCTGTTAAAAATTTACTTATATCAAACACCGGCGAAAGTTTCAGAAACGATTTTGCAGTTTGACTTTTACCTTTATTCGTTACTTCTACATTAAATATCTTTTCAGCAAACATTCGGTCGTTTAAATTGGTTGGTTCTGAATCATTGTCTCTAATGCCGGACAAATAATAAGAATGGTTCAAGTTGATATTCGAATTTTCTTTGAAATTGAAAAAAGTTGTGTATATAGGAATATAATTCTGTATCTCTTCTACATCAATACTTTTTAGTTTTTTGAAATCTGAGAACAATCCCTTGTTTTTTCTTTTCTCGTAATCGATTACTTTCATTATTGAAATGAAATATTTTTAATTTTCGGTTTTAAACTTATTTTATCTTTGTAATGGTAATTCCTACCATTTTCATAAAATAACAAATCAAACGTTTGATTTTGAAGAACCATTGATTTTTTTATTAATATTATTTTGTGTAGAATTTATTTCGTACATTATTTTTTTAACACTTATGCCTCCATGCAATTTATTTTTAACTATATTAGCTAATTCTTTTTTATGATTTGTTAAGAAATTATCTATAATGATTAGGATATCATTATCATTTAAATCATTTATTACAACTCCGTCAAATTCAACATCATAATCAATAAATGCGCTTCTTATAAAGGAAAGCAAGCACTTTAGACTATTTCCCATTCCTCCTCGTTTTTTTGACCTTCTCGTCCCTATTGCCTTTTTAGATAAGTAGTTTTCTGCTCTTTTTAACATAGCGGTCCCTAATCTATTGACTCTAGTTACTACTTCTGCACGGTCAACTCTGTTATTGTATTTTATTTTTTGAAACGAACTTGTACATGTTACCGGTAAAAAAACTAGCAAAAAAACTTCCCAGTAAAAATATCCCTGCTAATGTTTCTCCGACAATCATATAATACAATAATATAATTTTATTTAAATGAAAAAACACCTAGCTGAAAATTTTGTTAGACTCAAACGCAAAAGAATACGTTTTTAAATTAAATTCTAAATATTCAAACAATATATGACTCTTGAATTAAAAAAATTTGATATGAAATCTATCAGTTTCAAACCAAATGAAAGTAAAGGACCAGTGGTTGTTTTAATTGGGCGTCGTGATACAGGAAAATCTTTTTTAGTAAAAGACCTTTTATTTTACCACCAAGATATTCCTATTGGTTCCGTAGTTGCTGGTACAGAAGAGGGAAACGGATTCTATGGAAAAATGGTTCCTAAACTATTTATCCATAATGAATATAATACTGCAATCATCGAGAATATTTTAAAAAGACAAAAATGTGTATTGAAACAAATCAAAAAAGAAGTAGAGGCATACAAAAAATCAACCATCGACCCAAGAACGTTTGTTATTTTAGACGATTGTCTTTATGATGCAACATGGACAAGAGATAAAATGATGCGTCTTCTTTTCATGAATGGAAGACATTATAAAATCATGTTGATTATTACCATGCAATACCCTTTGGGCGTCCCACCCACATTACGAACAAACATTGATTACGTCTTTATTTTGAGAGAACCATATATTGCAAATCGTAAAAGAATTTATGAAAATTATGCCGGTATGTTTCCTACGTTTGAGAGTTTTTGTCAGATTATGGACCAATGTACAGAAAATTATGAATGCCTTGTGATTAATAATAATGTAAAATCGAATAAATTGACCGACCAAGTGTTTTGGTACAAGGCCGAAAATCACAATGACTTTAAATTAGGTTCGAAAGAATTCTGGGACATTTCGAAAAATATTAATTCGGACGATGAAGAAAAATATGACCCAAATACAGTAAAGAAACGCGGACAAGGTCAGAAAATAAATGTGAGAAAGGCGCCTAAATGGTAATTTAAATAAATGAATAATATATGTCACTTAAACATGGATTTTCAAAAACGAGAAAAAGAAGAGTATCAAATTCTTTTTCAAATCAATGCAGAATAGAAAACACATGTTATGCTCACGCAATATCAAAAATATTGTCAAGATTTGTTTTAGTAACATATGAAAAAATATTTGATGCTTATGAAAATGATGAAACTGATAATTGTGATAAATTATTTGCACCAATACTTTGTCCAGTTATTTTAAAATGTATGGAAGACGCGGATGTAAATTGTAGTCCAAAAAATATTGTATTTGCATTACTGTATCGCATATTCTATAGAATTTCAACAACACGAGAGGTTGGTGGTATCCTATCAATCGAGCTAATCTTTGATTATTGTTCTAATTTAACTTATAAAAAATTTATGGATTTTTGGAAAACAATGGAACTTTATGAGAACCCGGAAGAATCTGAAAAATTATATTCAACTTATAAAGATTATTTAATGACTGTATTTTTATCACTTATTCATATAAAAAAATTGGTAAATGAAAACAAAATAATGATAGTAACTTTATATCCTAATGCCATATATAATTCTCGAGAATATTATATAAGACTGTTAAAACGGTTATTATCGTTGGGATTATACGCATATTATGGAACTGCCAATCACGCAATGACAATTGTTGATTTTGATGATTTTGAACATGCATTTATTGTAAAAAATTCATGGGGGAGAGAAAATAATTCATTTTTACCTATTATGGAAAACGGAAAAATTTCTTTCGACACATTTGGAAATATTGATAATGAATTGAGTGAAATTTTAAAGCATGTATCATTTGTTATTACAGTAGAAGATATGGAATTTTTATTAGAAAAACCACTTGAAAACACATCTCGTTATATGAGAATAAACGGTGGAAAACGAAATTTAAAAAAACACAAAGGGTGATTTCGACGACTTTCTTCTTACACTCAATGCTCGATGTCTAGCAAGTGTGTTGAAATGTCTTCCTTTTACCTTGTAAGTTTTTGGACGACATGTCCCGTTAGGTCTCTTACGTGCACAAGTATACCCATTTGCTCTTTTACCTTTTGCATAACCGCCAAACATAATTTACGAAAAGAAAAAAAATTAAAATCCAGCATTGTCTGTAAAAACTTGCGTTGATTTCATAATTTTGTTTTCAAATGTTCCAAACTTATTAATAAGAAAAATACCAGTTAATGAAGAACCAAAAACGAGACAACCATCCTTTACCACATTTTTCATTTCTTCCTTTTTTGGATAATTCATCAAAAATTTCAAAAGAATAAAAATAAAAGTAATAGAAAAAGCATACATTAAATTAATTTGCATAGATTATGTTTTTCTTATAAAAGAGTTATTTTAACGTAAAACAAACTTCTCGATGCCATTGTTTTTGAACCACCTTTTTTTTATTTGGCGTGATAAAAAATGCGTCATTATTTTTGACAAAATTGATTCTTATATTTTCTTCTATAACATAATTCATATTTACATAAAAAATAGCATTTTCAATATGTATCCAATAAGTTGGACTCAATTCTTTTACTTTTTTCGTTATACATTCCATTGCATTATTTTCAAAAGCACGATGTATCCATTTATATTTTGTTATCTCAGAACGATTTTCTTTCAAATCACTAACACAAAACCAATACTCTATTTTATCCACATCTAACCAAGTGTTTAATATAGAATGAATTGTACTTTTAAAATTTTCTATACTTCCTGTATGCGCATACGTTAATAAAATAGTGGGATGATTATTCAAATTTGGACGAATTTTATTGACAATATCAGTGTTTAATGCGGTAATAAAGGGAAGAGCTAATTTATACAAATAATTCCATAGATTTAATAATTCAGCGGACAGTTCTACGTTAGTTAATTTAAATAACAATTCTTTTGGTTCTAAATAATTTTCATAAAAGCGTAAATTTAAAAAGGTAGGGATAACATATTTGGAAGAAGATGCAATGATTTTTTTACATGATTCGTATCCACTCTCTTTATCATCTGTAAAATAAGCAGATAATGAATTATAATATTCCATATCCAAATTTGAATAAATGTCTTGAAACAAAAATAATTTAGTGGACGCATCCACGTTTTTATAATTTTTAAACTTGTTATATAATAGATTTACAAGTAAATGATTTTTTACTCGATGATAATGTTCCATAGCAAAGACGACGCCTTCAATTCTTTCGGAATCATAATGTATCGATTTTAAAAAATAAAACACAGATTCATCTTTGTCGGAAGATAAAATTCCTAATTGAATGCATGAAAAATATTTTTCTTGCGCCCAGTTATTCAGTTCCAATACTTTTTTATACCATTTAATACTCTCTTCTTTTTGGTTTGCGTCACGATAACTTTGTGCACAGTAAAATGCATATCGTGCCGCCAAAATTTCATTCTTTTCGGTTTCAAATGCTTTTGCTAAAATGTTTGCATCGTCAATATACTTGTTTTCATTTTTATTGCGATTTCCAGTTCTCCCTGATACAATATAATAATCACCCATTATGACACCGGTAGTATGAGGTTCTATGCAATCAATGTATTCGTGCAATACACCAACAAACCTCCATTTTTTGCGGTTTGTCACTAACAGAGGTCGTACATATTTGACAGATGGTCCAAAAGAACACATGTATTTGTCATGCGACAATGTAGGAATGCGAAAGTCTCCTTCTATCTTATCATCTGCGTCAAAAATAAAAAGATAATCTGTTTTACCAAATGCATATTCTAATGCTTTGGTTCGATTTGTTCCAAAATCTTCCCACTTATCTTCGTGAAGTTCGCCTGGAATCTTGTTTTCAAAAAAAGATGTAATCAAATCCTTTGTTTTATCAGTTGAACCCGTATCTGAAATAACCCAGTAAGAAAACTTTATATGACTTGTAAGGTTTGTAAGAGTTGCAATTATGTTTTCCTCCTCGTCTTTGACAATCATATTCAAACAAATGGACATTAATTTAATTTAAAACTTTTTTTTAAATTAAAATTCTTTGTTGAGACATATTTTTAAAAAAAATATATTATAATGAACTTGCAATATTGTTTCTGTGAAAATCCTTTGGGAAATTTACAATTGATTGATTTCTTGTATTTTTTAGACCATTTTCTATTTTTTCTAGATTATAGTCGTAAAAAAATATAAAATTATAATATGATTCTTTGTCCATGGTGTAAACAATATATTATTATCGAAGAATTAAATTGTGGCATTTTTCGACATGCTATTATGAAAAATGGAGAACGCTTTCCACCCTTTTTACTTTTATATGCTCTTACAATTGATACATATTTTGGTCCATCTAAAATGTAATATAAATTAAAATCATCAATTAAATCTATTAAATCTTTCAATAATTCAATCTTTTTATCTATATCCAGCGAATTTAAATATAATTTGTTGCCATTTTTATCTGGTATGAGTTCAGCAAGTATTTTATTTATTTTTTTGACAACTAAAAATTTTATATCTGATTTAGAGGTTGTGTCTATAGACTCTTTGACAGCTTGTAAAAAAGAACGAATGCCTAAACAATTATTTGCAATACATCTCTTTTTAGTGTGAAAAAATCTATTTTTTTCTCGTTTTGCACAATAAGAATCACACAAATCTTCATTTATTTTAATCAACTCATTGAATGATTCCATTATTTTATTATTTACAAATTGATTTGCAAACAACATGATTTTCGTTTTTAATGCGAGCAAAATTTTCCATAATTCTAATCTTTCTGTTAAACTTATCCGATTAGACCAAATATTAAACTCTTTGGAATTATCAAAAAACCTGTAATTATTTTTAATTATGTCAGTTTCAAGTAAGCTGTATATTTCTGATTTTTCTAATTCTGGAGCGTGAAAATGTTCTAAAATATTATCTTCTTTCTTAAAAAAGGGAATTTTGTTACAATTTACTTTCGATTCTGGGTTATTCAATATTTCATACAATTTGCACAAAGACTTTTTTATTTCGATTAATTCTTCGATTAATTTTATTATTTTATTATTTTGCATTTCAACATTATACACAGGTTCGGGTGTGGGGACAGGTTCAAAAATTGGTTCGGAGGTGGTGTAAACAGGTTCATCTGTTGGTTCGGGTGTGGTGTCATCTGGTGTGGTGTCAGTTTTCAAATTAAAATTTTCTATGGTTTCTTGTTTTATATATCTTAAAAATTGGTGTATTAAACCAATTTGTAGGCCCCATTCTGGGAGGTTTAAGTCTAAACTGTTTTTATCAAAACGGTTTACCATTTTTTCTATATAAAAATGGTAATATGGCCGTCCATATTTACGAGTTTTCGGGTCTTTTATTTCTGGAAAAACTTCTTTACAAAGTTTAGAATTAAATTTTTTACAATCAATTAAGTTTTCGTTAAGAGATGTTAAATTATTCAACCTTAACATTAAGTTTAAATTCATTTTACGTCTTAATACTCGACAAACATTTGATAATTTTTTACATTTAAATTTGTTATAATATCTTTCAACATTTGTTTTATATTTGAATTTGTATAATCGGTGTGTGTGTTATCTTTAATAGCATCATGAATAATTAATTTGTCTATTATTGAAATAATATTTTTTCTGTCAAATAGAATACCTTTATAATAATATGGATTTGTATCAAATATCTCATCAAAACTTGTAGATATTAAAAATATATCGAGTAAATTGCTTCCGGCATGTAGTAATGGCCCCCGAGGCAAATCAATTTGTTCAAATACCTTAAATTCTGAATTTAAAAAATCTAAATTAGAATCTTTATTTAAAGTTAGTAAATTATAAAAAAAAAATACATCGTTAAAAGATAATCTATAAATATCTTTATTTTCTTTAAAAAGACAAAAAAGACCAACAGTACATTTTCCGCGTAATCCTAATAATGCAGCATTAATAAACTTTATTAAACCTTTGAGTTTTGGGTCTATAGTTGATTCTATACTTTATGTAAATATTTAAGGATTTAGACAAATGACTTCATCATCTATTTTTGTAAAACTATCTAGGCTTAATTCTTCCAACTGAAACGATTCTGGTTTGAATTCCGACAACGCTGGAGCCTCTACCTTTGGTTCTGGTGACTCTACTTTTGGTGTGGGAAACTCTAATTTTATGTCATCGCTAAAGGTGATGCTTTTACTTTCCGAATCCAATTTTGTCAATAATTTAACTTCATTTTCAGGCGGGTCGTCAATTTTCGATAATTTCAGGTCATCAAAATCATCCCTTCTCTTTTTCGTCTTGTTTTTAGGTTTTACCTCAACAACTTGTTCTTCCACATATTCCTCTATGGTTTCATCTAAATAAGCTTTCAAAATCGTATCAATCGGGATACTTTCGCGTATCGTCACTAAAATGCATTCTTGAACAATCAATTCTAAATCACGATTGTTTTTTTGTACTTGCAATGATTGAATATTTGTCTCAAAAAGATAAACATTAGAATACACCTTTCTGCATGTATTGATATACACTTTGTGTATGAAATCGTCTAGTTTAGGTATATTTATGTTAATCTTTTTCTGTTTTTGACCAACGCGTATAGCTGTTAATAATTTGAGTTGTATAATATGCACACATGTGATAAGGTCTTCAATATAATGACAATTACTTTTTTCTACAATTCGTTTCCTTTCGTCTTCCACAATAGATGCATTCCATTTGGGAACTCTTGATAAAAAATTCTGAAATGTCATCAAATACTTTTCATCTTCTCCCGTACTCGAACACAATTTTTTTGACTCTTCAAAAATAGAGCGCAACCCTTCAATAATAAAAGGATACAATATGTTGATTAATCTGATGCACCATTCATTTTTGGAATCTTGTAAGCTATTCACATTAAAATCGTCCATTATATAGCGGATACATTTTTAAGTCGATTTTTGAACTTAAAATTTGCAATAAAAACAAAATTAAAAATTTTTCGCTTCGAATATCTCTCTTAATTTTATTAAATATCAATAAAATATCTGCTGAATCATCGATATTTTTTTTTTCAATATAATTCAAAATATCTAAACAAGAATATCCTTTATTATACAATTTTTCTGAAAATTCGACAAGGTCTCCCTCTATTTTTTGCAATTCCTTTTTCAGTAAATCATTTCTAGCATTTTTATATTTTTCGAATGGAGTTTTTTTAAATTGATACAAGTTTCCAAATGGGTCATCCACATATATTTCACAAAAACGTGAAAGGATTGGTTTGAGAATTTTTGTTTGGTCTTCCACTACAATAAAAAAACGAGTGTTTCCACTAAAAAGCTCTATGCAACGTCGTATGGCACTTTGTGCATCGACCGATAATTTATCAGCATTGAGTAAAACAATTATCTTGTAAATTCTTCCTTGAAAAGTATTGACGTTTGTTTTTGCAAAAAACTTTAGTTCATCTCTCACAAATTTAATACCTTTTCCATGCGAACAATTTACATACATGACATAATTCTTTATCTGCTCTTTATTCGAGTCAAATAAAATGTGTATGAATTTATCAAGAATGGTTTTCTTTCCTGAACCATGCGGACCATGAAAAAGAATGTTTGGTATTTTATTATTTGCATGGAATATTTTTAGTTTGTCCATGATTTTTTCATGTAGATTTTCCATTGTTGGGGTTTAAGATAAATATTTTAAGTTAATAATTTATAAACTTTTTGAAACTTTATAATGAATTTAAAGGCAAATTTAAATATTTAAGTATTTAAAATGAACATTGTCAAAAGATTGCCGGAAGAATTAAGGAATTATATTTTAACCTTTACATATAGCCCACAACCAAATGTTTTAACAAACGATATTCGCCATTACGTCTTTACGCGTTCAGTGATACAAGATTGGTATATTAATCGGTTTGCGTGGGAATATCCAGAAGCAGAGCATGATTGGTTGCATAATGATTTATTAGGATTTTGCAATGAACAATATGCAACAATGTATGGTTACCGTGAAAATTTTATCGCCATTTATTCAAGAATGTTTTTGAAAAAAACGCGTCAGGAATTACTTGACAGCCTTCGTAAATTATTTAGGCATTCCGTAAAGGCGAATAATATTACTTGGGGTTTATTAAGAATTGAAGAGAGAGAAAAGTTTATAGAAGAATTATACTAGTATAAGTATATGAGAAAAGGCGGGGGGTTTCTTGAACTTGACGAACAAAAAAAAATAGAAACCCAACAAAAATTAGAAGAATTATTTCATGAAAAGGTAGATACTACTATTAAATTTATTGATTTTACTACTAATTTTGATTTATATTTTGACGATGATACTGAAGAACTAAATTCATTTTTAAAAAGTAATGATGTATTTATTGATTTGTCATTTAATTCTGATATTATAAGTGAAATTAAAGAGTTTTTAGAGAAATATAAATTGACACCAGTTAATATAACAAGTGATACATATAAACAAATTAATTATAATGGTGATAAAATTCTTATGAATATAGTTCTTGAAGGATGTCGTGCAAAAGAAACATTGACTGTATATCTAAATGGAATAAGAATGTACACGTATTTACAGGTTTCAAGGGATTTTGATAACATAAAATATTTTGAAAAAATAGTTATTTTATTAAAACAAATTAAAAATAACTACAAATCAGTTACTGAATTAGATTTACTTTATGTATTAGCTTTTACAAATACTCTGTGCCAAAAAATTGTCAACCGTTTTTTTAATACTTTTTGGTCAAAAAACAATAATCTTACTTGTTTTAGTATTTTTGGGCTTAGATGTGATGACCCTTACCAATCCGCTAAAATAGATGATGAGATTTTTGATTCTATAAAAGAAAATGAAACCAAAATTAGTCATTTATTTGGTTTACCGCCTGATTCTGGTATTTTAAAATATATTGAAGAACCACAAACACTAAGAATAATTGCAAATGAAACTACATTAACAATAGTAAAAAGTTCAATCTGTTATATATATATTAGTGTAGATAATATCACTACACTTCTCGGGGTAGTTTTAAGTATTGTAGAAGCAAATATTATCACTAAGGAAGTTACATATAGTAATAAAGTTCGATGGACAATTGATAGCAATAAATTACAAAAATTGTATGACAAAGTGAAAAATACAAGAGATATTTGTGAAAGTAATATTGAAATTTTAGAATTGATAACTCCTATTGATTTAGATGATTTAGATAATAAGCTAAAAGATAGTATTGAAGAATTAATAAAAAAAACTCGGGAATTGTGTTTTAATTATTGTAGTAAACGGAGCGAAGGAGCGCGATATAAAAGTAGGGAAAGCTGTATAAACAATAATTGCGTCGACTTGTATTTTTTTTTACTTGCTCTTAAAACTTTTATAATAGACCGTAAAAAAAGAATAACTGGTGCAAAATATGTTTCTGATGATTCTTTTGCAATTGTATTAGATAATGTAATTGAGACATTATCAAGAGTTAAAATAGACAAGGGAAAAAAAGAAAATTCTTTTGATATACAAAGATTAACCCAACAAGATAAAGGAGTCTTGTTGGAAAATCTCAACAAGACAGCAACATTTATAAGTGGGATTGATTCAAATCAGTATGCATTAGTAGTAAAATATTTTGCAAATAAACAAGGTGTAAGAAAATATAATTTTTTGGGGTTTAAATTTGGAAAATACGGTGGAACACGAAAATCTTCAAAACGAAAACGTAGTAGAAAGGCGTTAAAATATTGCAATAAATATTTAACACGTAGATTGTTATAATTTAAATATTATGATATTATAATGAAAGGTACAAAAAAAATACGCGGAGGTTTTTGGAACTATTTTAGAAGAAGGGATTATTCGGAAGAGGAAACCAACTTATTTACTCTTATTAAAAAAATACATGTTAAACTTATTTGTCATGACGATGTATTAAAAGGGATATCAGATTCACGTGATATTTTTGAAAAAAATATAGAATTTTATCTTGGACTTCTTGAAATTTTTAGAGTTGATGTAGAGAAAACGATATACGCTTACCAAATAGCAATAGAACAACCTTCAATTTTTTATGATACGAACAAGTCGAAATTGAAACTTCTTCTTAGTGTTCCTACTAACGATACTAACGATGATCCTCTATCGTATTGGCGCAAAACATACACTGTTCCATATAAAGGCTTTAAAGTTACAGATGAGATGATATTGAACGATGTGGTGACGCGGGTAAACAACGTTAACACGGAATACCCATCCGACTTTTATTATGGTGTTAGACCTACACACGATAGTGAAACAGACCAAAAAAAGATATTATTATATTATAAAATTTTATATGAATTTTTAATATTAGAAGTAAAACAATTACGTGATTTGCAAATTAATTTGAAAAAGAAATTAGAATCTATATCTGGTAAAAAATCACACTGGTTCTCTTCTATGTTCATTAGGTTACCTGATGGAAAAACTACGGCTAATTTAAATGACGCACGGGAATCAATACGTATTAAAACAGAAATAAAACCTATTATAAAAAAATTCTGTAATGTTAGCATTGACAGTTTTTATGATAGGTTTTATAATTATATTCGTAAGTTTAAACTTAATTTATCAGAACATGATAAAAAAAAAGTAATGAAAGCTATAATAGATATTTTTAATAAAATAAGTAAAGCAATTTCGAATAAGGAAATTCTGACACCGGATGATTTGCGACCGAGCGAATATTCGGACTTTTCCGACAACTCGTCCGACAACTTTTCCGACAACTTTTCCGACAACTTTTCCGACAACTCGCCCGACAACCCAGACAATTATTTGTATGAAGAAATACCAGGTATACACGGAGGTAAACGTACAAAAAAAACCGGTAGAAAAAAATCTCGCAAAATTAAATAACCATAATATATGAAAACACACAAAACCAAAAAAATACAACGGACTGGATTACAAGCTCCTGTAGTTTATTCACACCCAGATAACAATATTCATAAACAATGGTTCGACTTGTTTATGAAAAATATAGTTGAGGTAAAACTGATAAGGATGGGTGCTATTGGAGTAGCTCTAGAAATTACTTCTTCTTTATCTCCATACAAAAAAAATGGTAAAGTTGTTAATAAAATATTATTGAAATTATGGAATATGATATTTATTGAAAGTCAGAAAAATAAATTTAAAAATGCCGTTAATAACAGCGAAATGACCCAGGAACAATTTAATGAGGAAATAGAAAGGATGGGTTTATTTGAGAAAGAAGTTGAAACACAAAATGAATTTTATTCAAAAACTATTTCAAAATCATTAGATGATAGTTTATGTCCAAAAATCGTTTATTATTCTGACGAATATTGTCCTAACGGTACATTTTTAAAAGATTTTAAGTTTGACAATATACTTCATGGTGGTAAGACAAAAATAATTGCAATGGAATTTATGGATAGTTATGAAACACTTGAAACCATTTTTGAGGTTGCCACATTCGAACAAAAATGTCTATATTTAGCAATGACAATGTATACTTTGATTCGTTTTACATATTTAACTGGTAAAAGACATTGTGATGAACATATGGGAAATATAATGATAGATAAAAACGTAGAATATTTTCCGGGAAAACTTGGAAAAGCTATATTGATAGATTTTGGTTCGACCGAAGATATGAACCCTACAGATTTTAATTTATTTCTTCTTAGTTATAAAGAAAAAGATGTTGGAAAACTTATTGATATATTAAAAAATGGTAAGAATTGTTTTTCAAGTCATATTAAGGATCTTATTCATGGGATAGAAACAAACGATAGTGAGACAAAAGACAGTGATGAATGGAAAACTTTGACACCATTTCAAAATTGGGTAAATGAAGTATATGAATTGATAGATTCTCGCGGTGAATTTGAAGATAACACACGTTCTAAAATAACGAATGAAATAACTGATGTTGAGATACCACCCCCCGAAATGAATGAGATACCGGATGAAAAATGTAGAAAAAATTGTGGTTGGTCGTTCAATAAAACAAAATGTTTAACAAAATGTAAGACCGGGTTAAAACATCTAGAAAAAGAAACAGAATTTATTGAGTTAGCAACACTACATAAAAAATTTTGCGAATATAACGGCTATAATTGTTGGTCACGTAGAAATTTCAGACCTAACAAATGTAAAATAAAATGTGCACTCAATTTTAAAAAATTAGAATATGCAAAATTTATAGCACATTTGTATTCTAAAAACCCACCTTTTTTATGCAATAAATTGTTTGTCCAGTTCATTGAAAATTCAGAATCGATAAACGAACTACGAGATTTACTAAATAAAGAGATTAAACGTTTGTATGAGTTATTTGGAGCAACAGCAATTCAGCACGCTCCAAATGGATTAACAACTAAAGATATAATACTTTTTGATAGTTTATTAAAAAACTTTGTTCATAGTGATTATTCAGAAAATATAAAAGTATTAAAAGAAGATATAGAACAAGCAAAACGGGATATGAACTGCGTAAATTCCGTTAAACCTGACATGGAAAATTTAGAAGAAAATCCCCTTGTGAAAAGTGCAATTGAAGGACTTGATGCCTTAAATCTCGGTGGATTTAAATCTAAAAAACGCAAGGGTAAGCGTAAACGAAAAACTAAAAGATTCTCAAATAAATGATTCTTACGAGAACCAAAAAGTTAACTAAACGCGGACGCATAAAAAACGTCCAACCTGATATTATGGTTGTCATTGCAATAATATGTTTTATAATTATATGTATGAAACATCCGAAGAGAAACGCATCATTGAATTTATTGAGACTAAATTTGAAGAATTTAAGATACTAAATGAACCACACCTTGATGATACATCTATTACGATGGACGTAAAGCCTGAAATGATAGTTTTTTATATAATGAATGCATCAAACATATGTATATATGGCAGCATACAACCTGGAAATATAAATATAGAAAACATAACTCATTGTGGTGGTAATAATATTTCTTTGCTGTTAAAATTTATAAGAATGTTAAGTATTGATTTTAAGGCATCAATTATGATTACTGATGTCAGTGCGTTTTATTTTGAAAATATTGATAACAAACAATCTGGATTTATTGAATTGGAAAAACTATATAAATTATCTGAAGGTAAAACCTATTATGATAAATATTTAAACCCAGATGAACCATCCAATGATTATCCTACTACTCCTATTTCGTTTTTTGACAAAAATAGAAAAACATTTACTGATTTGGAATATTCCAAGATAGAATATATAATTCGTAGATTTAACATAAAGACAATTGGTGAGTTTTTTATGAAAATACGTGAATTGCTAAAATCAATTAGTAGTAATGGTATTGATCATAATGGTTTTAGTGCGAAGCTAGTAAATAATAATAATTGGAGAGACCTTCTTTTATATATACAAATTATTGATAAAACATTTCAAAAATTTAGTTTCCTAAAAGGAGGGAAAACAAAAAAGAAAACAAAACGTAAAAAACGTTCAAAATAATATTTCATTATAGTATGAAACTCGATTTCAAGGACCTTTCCAAAATAAATATAGACAATAATTTTCTTCCAATTATCAATGGATGTATTAATGCATCATTGCTCATTATTTTTTTATGCGTATATAATCTCATTTCTAACAACTTAAAAAATTGGTACAAACTTTTTAACTTGACTGCGTTTATCTTTGATGTTACTACCTTACTACTTATTTTAATTTTTACAAAATATCTGTATCACCGTATATTCTCCAAATTTCATTTTGCAGCGTTTATTTTACTTGCCGCTATTATCCAAGTTGTTTATAGTTTTTTCTATTATATTCTGGTAAATAATTATTGGATTAAAAATGACATGTTTTTATTTCACAAAAACTATATTCAGGATGTCGGAATTCTTTACTATATCATCCTGAATATTTTTATGGTTGTTATGGCAACGATATTAAGTGGGTATTATTGTTTGATTGATGATAATTTAAACATTATCAATATAATCAGTTCCATGTACTTTTATTGTTTCATGATAAATGAAATTTAATATTTTTTATAATTATGAAACGCATTGCTCCATTAGATGATAAAACAATGGAATATTTTAAAATACAAGATAAAAAACGAAAACCTACATGTACTATTTTTATTGACGCGCATGGAACGGAAGAATTATCTGAAAATTGCGATTTTAAAACTTCTACTGTTTATTCATTATCAGGTATTTTAGGTTCTGCTGCATATGTTTACGGAGATAAAACCCGCTCTAATTCAATGAGATTTATGGAAATGATGAGGCGCCATCCTCCTGCAACTACAGAAACGCTGAGGGAAAAAACAATGGCAATGGCAAAACAATTGCATCCCATTGTCATTGAAAAATTTAAACCGGGAAAAGATGATGATCATGTTGATAAATGGGGTCAAAAACACAAAAAGTATGTGTTAACACCTATGAAACAAATGTTGAAAAAAAAATACTGGTTTCTTCATAACGAAGATGATGACGAACGTCATCTTTATAATTTTGGTATCTACATTACTGATATATCCTATCCACCTGACACAGAACCCGATGAAAAATTAGAACAATTGCGTAATGTAAATATAGTATCGCCCTCTTTTTTAAATTCAGATTTTCCATTAGCAGTTGAATATTTGCACGAATTGATTCAGAATCGTCAAAATACAAAACTAATGAGAGAGGAAGGAGAATTAATGGATGGAACATGTTTAGCTGTAATAACATTTGAACAAATAATTACTTTATTATATAAATTAGGGTTTGAATATAGTTATATTTTTGATAATTCATGTCGTACGCATCCTTTAGTAAAAAAAGAAACATCTCCCACTCTTGAAACAAAACAACAATTTGAAAAAATAGCCATACGTGAAAGAAGGCCTTCATTACAAAAACATAGTCAAAAAATGAAAAGTGCTGAAACACGAAAAAAACGACCTCGTAGTTTTAAATCTCTTAAATCAACTCGTTCATTGAAAAAACAAAAGGACATGTTGGGCAATGATAAAAAACAAGAATTTTATGATAAAATTACAGAATTTGTAGAAGGAGCATTAAGCGTGTTTGGTGATGTTAGCGTAGGTTTTACTACAACAACTGAAATAAATAAAGATGAACTTGTTGTAAGTGTAGATTTTGAATACTATGAATTGTTTCGCATTCATATCAAAACAAATTTTTTGAAAATCAAATCAGTCGTTATAAAAGATGTAGATTTTACAGCCTTTAAAAAGATGACGGAAGAATCCGATGGAATGAATGCATACATTCTTTTAAATTCGAATGAGAGAAAATTTAAAACAGCAATCAATTTATTGGTTGGAAAAACGTTGCGAGAATTCTAAAAAATTGATTTAATATCGCCTTTATTTTATTTTAAAAGATGATTCGCATTCTCTCTATCGAAGGAAATATTGCTGCAGGAAAAAGTACTCTTATGGAAGAAATGAAAAAGAAATACGCGACTAATGATAAAGTGAATTTCTTGGACGAACCTATCGAACTGTGGGAAAACGTAAAAGACAAGTTTGGTGTATCTATGCTGCAGAAATACTATAGCAATCCGGGCAAATACGCGTTTGCGTTTCAGATGATGGCTTACACATCTCGCCTAAAGATTTTGCGTAAAATGGAAGCGAAATTGCGCGAAGAAATGAAGGATGGTGAGGACCGCATTATCATTACGGAACGCAGCATACTCACGGATAAACATGTCTTTGCACAAATGTTGTACGACGAAGGAAAAATGGAGGACGTCGAGTTCCAGATATACAACGACATGTTTAACGAGTTTTCCACACAAACAGTCGATATGGTCGTCATGTTAGAAACGACCCCCGAAGTTTCTTATCAGCGAGTAATTAAACGCGGACGCGTTGGCGAAGTAATCCCACTAGAATATTTAGAAAGATGTTACGATTATCATGTGAAAATGTTGGAGCAAATGAACAAGACGGTTCTCGATGCGAATCGAGACATTTACGAAAATCCGGCTGTCTTGGAAGACTGGTTGCAAATAATAGATGATATAATTCATACTTTATAAATTATATCAATAGTCTAAAGAATTAATCATCTATATCTATACCCAAATATCTTTTTACGCTTATCACTAACATTTCTTCTAGTTTTTCTTTAAAATAGTCTTCATCATCATAATTTTTTAAAATTAGTTCTTTATTTGTTTTTCCTTTGCTGATTTCAATTTCAAAACCGATTCGTAAAATAAACTCATCTATGTATTTAGGAGGACAACATTTTTTTTTGGTATTATTGTTATCGAATTCTTCTTTTAAAAATCTAATAAAATCAGATGGCTTTTCGGTTGGGGAGAACATTCTCCAATACACGTAAAAATGATATAATGTACTTGTTTCTCGTTTATATTTTTCAACAATCCTACAAAATATTCTCTCTTTAACGGGCATTTTTTTAATAGAATCTTGCCAATCTATATAATACGCGTCGTTTCTATCAAGTGTAAAAACACAAATAAATACTTTTTTACCATAAAATCTTTTATAGTTTTCGCTTATTACGTCTTCCTTGTATTTTTTTACATTATTTAACAAGTGTGTGTCAAATATGCTATTTACTATTATTTCGTTATAGTTTAATGAATTGAACTGTGGTTTTATATATGCTATTACTACGTTTTCTTCATCATAACCAATTAAACTAAATTTTTTACTCATAATAAAATTATTGTTTCCTTCGTGGTAAACAGAATGGTTCATCAGCCAATTTACATTAGGATAACTTGTATGAAACAACCTCATTGTATTTTTAATGTCTTCGGTTTTTTCAAAATGTTTGTAAAGGTATAATTTCATATCATCTATTTTTTTATTTTTTACTGTTGGTTGTGGAGTATTAAAATGTTTTTTACATAAACAATGTTCATGACCGTCTATGTCATGAAAACTGTCATTATAAAGGTCGATAATCTGATAAATTTCAATAATATTAATGCTGGAATATTCTTTTTGGTCAACAATTTGAATCATATAATTTAATATTATGCATTCAAGAGGACATAAAATTATATTTTCTTTACTTTTTAAAAAATTCTTAATTTTTGATTGTAAATGTTTGGTCATTTCAAAAAGGATAGTAAAATATTTTATATAGTCCCTTCCTTTATTCGAAATTTTAATAATGGGAATATCGCCGGTTTTTAATAATGTATAGTATTTTTTCAAATTATCCACAGGAATAATATCTTTCCTACAAACACGATTTAAAATAGCTATAATCTGTTTTTTTATCAAAAACTCTTTAAGTTTTTCCTTGTTTACTATTTCTAATAAAATAGTTACGAATAAACAAGAATATCTAATGTTATGATTACCCATATCTATTATACGTTTTTCTCCGTTAGTTTCACTCATTGTTTCGAATTCGGTATCCTTAATGATTTCGTGAAATAAATTGTAACTTGTCTCGTAATTACTTTCCTCGTACTTTATATACTTGTCAATATATACGTTTGGGTCGACTTCTTCACAAATATTATGTTGTTGTCTATATTTATTAATTTTTCTTGCTATGTCATCATTATTTCCATATCGGATATATAATTTTTCTTTCATTCGAGTTATACCAACATGCAACAATGAGTCATAAATTAAATTATCCGTACCTTGACTGAATCTGTTTAGAGCACCTTCATTGAAACCAATTATAAATACTACATTTCTTCCATCGCCTTTTGAAGAATGACAAGAAACAATCCGCGTAGAATATTCTGATTCAGATAAATCGATTGAAGAACCTTCTTCTGATTTATGAAATATAGCATATCTAAAATATTCATCTTCGTCTGTTTTGTTTTTCCAAAAAATATTTATAGCTAATAATAGTGCATCAACAAGGGGATTCTTCTTTGTAAAAGGTGTGACAATCAAAAAATCATTTGGAACCCTTTTATTTTCATCTACTTCGCGAGTATAATGTTCCATTATTTTTTCAACTTCTCCACTTATAATTTCTTCATTGTCTTGGGTGTTATTTGTCGGATGTATAAATTTATTACCATGAATAAATCTTAAAGGATTCTCTATGATATCAATGTCTTCCTTGTAAGGTTTTATTTCTGGAAGACCATATTTTTCAAAAGGAATCATAAAATTCACAAATTCAACTAATTTTGGATGTATAAACCTTCTACAAATGTTTGACGGTTCTAATTTAATTATATTTATCAAAGGAAATTCGTTTTCCAAAAAATATGTAAATGCGTTTTTTTCATTCGATATGCTTTGTAATTTATCTCCGACAATGAAAACGTCAATATATTTATTTCTCATTATTTGTACAATTGCTTTTGCGTAATACTCTGACGCATCTTGAAATTCATCAATAACAAGCATCGTTTCTTTATTTAACTTTGGACATACCCTTGCAAAATTAATAGTTCCACATTTTTTTGTTTCTATATGGCCGTCTATGATGGAATATATTGAACCTTCGAATTTATTAAAATATGTGTGGTTTTTATCACCAATTGAATAAGTAAAAGAATCTATCGTTGAAATGATTATTTGATATTTTTTTTGTGATTTTTCATTAAAATATTTTATAATGTATTTTTTATTTATTTCTTCGATTTCAATATCTTTTAAATATTGAAAATTTTGTTGTTGGCTTTCAAATTCGGTTTTAATGATATGTTTCGCTGAATGTTGTTTTGTAATATATATAAAATTTGTATAATGAGATTTATCTTCATCCTCTAACATTTTAATAATTCCGTATGTTTTACCATTGCCAGCCCCCTGTTGTTTTATAAACAAGTTACATTGTTCTGGTTCTTCATTACTCCAAATATCTCGCTCATTTTTCAGAGCTTCAATAAACTTCTCCTTTGTTTTACCATTTTCTACATCAATCATGTGACTTTTAACTTTATTCGGATTTATTTTATATATTATCGAGTTGATGTCTATAAAAATAAATTCATAACTTGTAAAACTAGCATATTTCCAGTGGTCGGCAACAAACTCTAAATAAACTCTATTTGCAGATTCTAATATTTTAACATTAATCGTTTGATTTCCATCAATCAACCAAATGATATCGATGCCATGTAATTGATAATCTTGTTTTCTAGCATCGATTTCTTCCTTTTCGTATTTACTATGTTGGATTTCAAGTACTTGTTTTTCATTGAGAACAACATCGGCTCTACGTTCTTTCGTTTGTGTTGGCTTACAAGAAAAACATCTTTCGGTTATAGGAAAATGGCTTTGCCATTCAGAATGCCATAACGTCGTTGGATTACCTCCGACATCACAATTATTTTTGTGTCTAAAATGCGGTTTAACATTGCAAAGCAGTGACATTATTTATAATCATCATTTTATATTTAAATCATTTTGAATAACGAAATCATGTCATGTGTTAATTATTTTGTAAATATTTTTTTAATTTATAATATTAATGTCACAAAACGTAGTTGCAGTTGTATCGTGTCACAAAAAAGATTTAAAATGGACGTTAAAATTGTTAGAGTTTGTTACCAAGATTTACGTGTATGACCATGCAAATATAATTCCCGAAAATAATTTTATTTTAAATAATGTTCATTATCATTATGAAGAAATTCCAAATAAGGGGTGTGAAGCATCTGCTTATTTAAAATATATGATTGATAATTATAATAACTTACCAGACAAGATAATCTTAATTCATGACGACGAACAATCGTGGCATCATGAGGGTAGTATTATTGATAGAATTAGAGATAATATTTTTAAAAATGATATGTATGTAAATTTAAATAGTTACGGTTGGTGTCCTTCCGAGTTCGATTGCGACGGATATATAACCCAATTTAGACCAAATGATATATATTACAATATTTATCAAGAAACATTAAACTCATATTTCGGGGATATACGAAAGTATTCGGACTTTATGGGTGGTTATAAAGGATGTGCTCAGTTTATTATCAAAAATATATGCATTTCCAGAAATAGTATTCAATTGTATCTTGATTTATATAATTATAGTCAGGGTGAAAATACTAGTGCTGGGCATCAACCCCATGGATTTGGTTATTTCATGGAATACACTTGGAATATTATTTTTGGATATAGAATCGATACTTCTTCATTTGTTGGCTCGTGGAAACACACATCACGTTTTATACATTCAGACAATTCATATATTTATGCTGATATTGGGGATGGGGGTGGTGGTTGGAATTCGGTTTCTATTCCTATTTATGAAGAACACTTATTTTATAATAGTTTTGGTGTTTTAAAAAAAAGTTGATTAGAATCAAAATGATTATAATATACGCGTTGCCTTATATTTTAAAATGTCCTTTTCAATCGATGTTGTTGGAAATTCTTCCGTTCCGTAAATATCTTGTAATAATAACCATTCAAACATGCCTCCTAAATAAACATGAATGTCTTTAAACCCAAATGAAAAAAGTTGATTGTATTTCTTTATGACTTTTTCGTCGTTTGTATTTTTCCCGTAAATAATTATTTTTTTATTTTTGCAATTATTTATTAGTTGATTAATAATTGATTCTTCCATATCTGCAGAAATGGTATTTACAATTAAACAGTGTTGCAATTCTTTTGGCATTGTATTAATGATAATATAATTGTCATCGATTGCGTGTTGCATATCTTCAAAACTAATTTTTCGAATGGATTGCAAGTTTCCCATTTATTATGGTCCATTTTTTTTATTCTTCATCCATCGCTATAAAACACGTTCTTCCTTCATAACTATATACAACTTCAATTCTTTCTCCATCTTTTTCAAAAACATCAGTTCGCCATGCACCATCTCCAAAGCCACCCCGTTTTATTTCAACCAATGTTCCTACGTCTCGCGCGTTGTCTGCATAATATTTTTCATTGGGGTACCTTCCCATCCTTTGCGTATATTCTGCATGCTTGTATTTTTTTCCAATCACTGTTGTTAATCTGAAAACTTCCATTTTTCTTTTACTTGTTGTGTCAATTTAAAATCAATTTATTCAAAATAAATCTAGGATTTATAAAATTTTGTATAATATGGAACATTATTTCCAAATATGGAAAACCACCCAAAGCGAAGACCAAGTTATAATGTTGAATATATTAAAACAGACGGAAAAATAACCAGGAAAAACAATCGTAAATAAAAATAGTTCATTCAAAAATGGTTGAAATTGTACATTTTACGACCTACATAAAGGGCAATTAAATTGTGGCGAAGATACTCTCCATTCTGAAAGACATCCTCCACAAAATAGATGAGCACACGTGAATCTTCGTTCATTGAGCACTTGATTTTCTTGACATATAACACATGTTTCCGGTGTTGCTTCTTGAACTTGTGACACCGTTTGCGAAACCGTCAAAGTTTGTGGTAAAATTTCTGCTTCTGTATAACATCGTGCGCGTCGTCTCAATTCCAAGTCTTCTTTTTTCATATAGCATATGCGATGCGTACCGTTTCTGTCCACGTCTGTCTTCATGTATTCAATGTTGTTAAATCTCCTAATAATCCTCGCGTAAAAGAACATTTCATTTTCTCTACTCAATACAGCATTTTCCGATAATTCTGGATTTAACTCTGCATATGGCATGTCATCACTTTTCACGATTTGAATGACCGCGTCATCTTCGACATTGAAGTTGTTTTTAATAAGAACTTGTAATTCGTTGATGACTTCTCTCGTTGTCAGATTCAAATCGAGATTTTTAGAAGTCGTGAAAAACCCAAAGGCAATTTTAACAGATGCGCGAAACATTTTTTTTAAACCAAATAATGATTTAAAAAAAATCAATTTTTTACAAAATGCATTTAATTACTGTAAGCTAGACCACCCATTCCACTCATGATACGAAGAATGTTGTAATTGGTGGCATAAACACGAACCTTGGCGGTTTTAGTTCCTTCCACAGTAGCATTTGAAAGCACCAACTGAAGAGTTGCGTTATCAATACGTGAAAAGTTGCAAGTACCAGAAGGCTGGTGTTCCTCTGGACGAAGGGCAAAAGAATACACGTTAATTCCTTCATCTGGAGTGCGAGTGTGGCATTGGTATGGCTGAACCCATGAAAAGTAGGAACCTTCACGCTCTGAAAATCTATCCTGGCCGTTGAGCTGTAGCTTGCCAGTGACAACTGGGTTAAGACCCCAACAGTGGAGAGTAAGAGATGTTTCGCAAAGAACAAAGGTGCCTGCATCAGAAACACCAGAGTTCTGATTTCGTCCAACATTGTCAATTGGAACATTGGTAAATGGATCCAAATTGCCCAAAATATTATTAATTTCCTGGGTAGGTTGATTCAGTGTCTGGGTTGGGTCAAAGCCCAAGTTTGGTTGGCTATATGGATTTGTTGGGCCATGCCAGTAACCAGTAGTGGTTGCATCAACATCCACCGCACCAGCATCATCAAACATTCCACGTGCATCAATAAACCCATAATCTCCAGAAAGTTCGGCTGGGCCACCAAAAGCGTGAATTGCGTTTGGCAGGGCATCAATAGCGTCAGTATAGTTGAATGGCTGAGCACCCAATACTTTGTAGAGAAGAGCGTCACAAACAAGTGATGAACAATAATCCACATTCTGGTCAGGCTGAACGACCCAAATCAATTCCTTAACAGGATGGTTAAAGTTCAGCTTAATCTTGTTAGACGAAGAACCAACGGATTCATCTCCAGTAAATTGTAGTTGAGTAATCAAATATTCATGAGGATTCTGTGCCATACGTCTTCGTTCTTCCGTATCCAAGAATACATAATCAACGTAGATAGAAGCAGCTACCAAAGACTGGTTGTATGCAATGGCAGCAGGAACTGGGCGGCCTGGAGCATACTGACCATTTGCTTGATTTGGGAAGTTGGCGGTGCTTGCAGCGGTGGTTTGGCCACTAAAGCTATTTGCGTTGCAGTTGAGAGTAGTGACTGCCCACAAACATTCGTCAATGGGGCGAATATCTAGAGTTATCTTTATTTCGTGATACTGTAGAGCAATGAGTGGTAGGGCAAGACCAGGGTTGGTGCAAAACCAAAATTGCAGAGGAATGTAAAGAGTGTATTCAGGAAGAGCATTTCTGGGTGCGCAAACTTGTCTTGGTGCAAGTGAATCGCAAGGGCCATCAACTTCTGCGAAAGAGGGGTCGGTAATAAAAGTGAGCTGGGTAATATTACCAATCATTTTAAAATAACCAGGGGTCTGTTCGCTAGTCATGGTAAGTTGATTCCAAATGTGCATCCAATCACCATACTGCTTGTCGATTCTCTGGCCACCTATATCTACTTCTACTTGGGCAATCAGTTGTTCTCCGGGGTAATCTAGCCATCTAGCATAGACAGTAGATACACCATTTGGACTGTAGCCGGTACCCATCAATTGATTAATCTCTGGCAAAGTAACTTGCAAATAAGTTCTGTACGCCAAGTCACCATTTCTACTGATGGTGCATTGAACACGTCTTCCAAAATCAGCTTGTCCATTAAATGTTTGTTCGATGGACTCAATTGCAAAATTAGTGTAACGTCTATAGGTTACTTTCCAGAATGTAATTTGTGGATTTCCTGTTAAATAAACGTCTTGTGCTCCATAAGCGACCAATTGCATTAAACCTCCACCCATTTTATATTATCCCTAAAGAAAAAAATTTTTTGAATTTTAATTTAATTATTTCAAGAAAGAAAGTTGTTTTTGAATAAACTCTTTCAAGTATTCATCAGTAAAATATTTTTTTTTATCATCGTGTGGTTTTTTGAAAAAAAACGTATCTTCTTCTTTTTCAACCTTCCAACCGTTTTCAAGAGCATTATAAATGAATAACATCTTTTGTATTTGAAGGTTGTTTATTTTCAATTTTTGACTTTTATCATTACATGTCAATATTATTTGTAAATCCATAAAAACACTTTAGAAATATTATTTTTATATATTACTTATATTAATATAAATATAGGAATGGCTACAAATTATGAATAATTTTAAACCTAAATCGGAAAAAAAAATAAAAATATTTAAAAATGACCAAATAACGATTGACGGAAAGCACAATGAATTTTTAGAAGAATTTGAAAAAAATGAAAAAGAAATAATTCCACGATTAAAAACAAAAATTTTAAATCTACAAAAAAAACAGGAAAGGTTTCCCAAAGAAAAAGATATACAGGATGAGATAGATTTAATAATACAAAAAATTAAAAATATTAAAAAGAAGAAAAACGACTACCTTTTAAAAAACTCGAAATATATTTTTGAATATTTTGAAACCAAACAAAATATCAATGAAAAAATATCAACGAATAATGCATTAAATGCCTTTTTTAAATTAAAAGATACGAAACCTGAAATTAAAAATAATATTATTCAAAAATATTTGCAAAATATTGGCATTGATTCAGATATACATAATTTTCAAAAAGATGTTTGTGTGTATTGTTTAAAAGGAGAAATAATTCCTATAGAAGATGAAGGATTAATGATGTGTAACCATTGTTTTAAAAACACGCCGTTTTTAGTAGAAAATGAAAAACCTTCTTACAAAGAACCTCCTAAAGAAATTTCATTTTATGCATACAAAAAAATCAATCATTTTAAAGAAATATTGGCACAGTTTCAAGGTAAGGAAACAACATATATTTCAGATGAGATAATCGATAATATACGTCTTCAAATAAAACGAGAGAGAATTACTTTGGAACAAATGACCTATAACAAAACCAAGGAGATTTTAAAAAAATTAAGATACAATAAATACTATGAACACATTGCATTTATCAAAAATAAGTTGGGAATACCTCCTTTAGTAATTAATCCGGAAATGGAAGAATTATTATGCAATCTTTTTATGGAATTACAGGCGCCTTATGCAAAATTTTGCCCTGATTATCGTGTGAATTTTTTAAATTATTATTATATTTTATTTAAATTGTGCGAATTGTTAGGCGAAACAACTTATTTAAATGAAATACCAATGTTGAAAGACCGTGAAAAACTCATTGAACAAGACGACATTTGGAAAAAGATGTGTGGTGTATTGAATTGGGATTTTAAACCAACTATTTGTTAAACTGGAACAAGCAATTCAAATTTATCACTATATTTTATATGAATGACACGAGTATCTTCGCGAATCTCGGTGGGTGAAATAATCATGGGAGTATTAAATAACACTTCTTCTGCCGAAGATTCGTAGTTAAATTTAAATGTGTATATATAAATAGTCACATTTAACAAACTAGCCAATGCATGTGGAACAAAATCCATCATTTCACTGTCCCATGCATCGGAAGTTATTTTATCATACAATTCATCATTCCACCCTACTTTGCCACTGAGGTTGTCATCTACCCATGCAGCTACCGTATTTTTCAATCTTGACAGTTTATGTGTCGTCAATTGAGCAAAGCATGCATACAATCCCTCCTTTTCTTCCCGACGGAACGTTTGGTTATCCCAAATGAATTGACATCGTGGTTGATTAAACATCAGTACAAAATAGGGATACACAATTCTGATTCTGGAAGAGTCTTTTGTTTCGTCTAATGAGGCACGCAATGCGGCACGAATACATTTTTTATTATTCAAATCATTTAGTACAAGATGACGTTTTGGTACGAAAATGTCTTCTTCAAATCTCCTCTCAGCGAGTCTCCTCTCAATAGTATTTATTTGTACTGCGCCGCCGCCAATGTGTGTACGAAAAGTCTGAATTATCTCTTTATTCCCAATGATGTCGTATGTATCTGTAATCCGGAATTTTTTATAATAGTATTCCATTGGTTCGCGAATATCCGCTTCTTGTTTCATAACTACTGTCTCACCCTTTTCAATGTTTTCTAACACACCCTTGTCTATAATTCCTGAGAGCTTGGATACCTCGTATGAAGTTTTTTCTAATTGACAAACACCATCATAAATATCTTTTGGACCAAAAATTTGCGCTTCATCTGAATAAGTTACCTTATCTTTAAATGAATGGACGAAACGTTCTACCATTTGTGCCGTATCTTCTCTCTTTGTAACACTAGCTCCTGCCCATGTGTCTGATGTATCAAAGCAAGATTTTTGCATCACATTTTGTCGCATCATAATTAATTTTGTGAAAAACAACTCGGGTCTATGATATGTCATTGCTCGGTCAATACAACCATGACCAGTCAAGAGAAACGGTTTTCCCGGGACCATGCTTTTTATTTTTTTGATTATATTGAATTCGCTATTATTGAGTGATGTGTCGCATGTTGAGCACGACAATTGATTGCATTTTTTAATTTTGCAATTTTTTTTAGGATATTTATTTGTTTGTATCTCACTACCATTATTGTAAAATACATGATAACCATCTCCATTAATAATTAACACACACACGTCTAACTCGCCCACTATTTTCAACGCATCTTCGTATTGGCTGACCTTTTTGTATGGCAATGGCATCAATATATAATCATCTGGTTTCAAAGTAATCAACTTATTGTTACACGCTTCCAAAAAATCATCCGTATTTTCCATCTCCATATTCTGATAATTTAAATTTCCGAAAAATTGATAGTTATCATGACCTGCTCTATTTGGAAGTTTCTTTATCATGCCACCAAAATGTTTTCTGAAAAGTGGTTTAGAAATAAGACCTTCGAGATAGGCATCAATAAACGTAACATGAAGTCTTTGCAATGACACCTTTGGTATTTTTTCATACACATGCGTTATAAACGCATCATTAGTCTTTTGTGCTTCATCAATATAAAACCGTACTTTATACGATGGGTGTATCATTAGCCATCCCGTCACAATATCATAAACAAGTGTCAAACGCGGTTTGTTTGCAATGCAAGCGATAATTCTTTTATCTCTTTCTATTGCGCGTCTTATACATCCATCCGCATCTTTTGTATTTTGCGCATCTCCGTGTAAATTATCGATAACTACACCATTTGTAACATATGTCATTAAAGTATCCACAAGTTGATTAGACTGGTTTTTTCTTGATTGTGAAACAGCTATGGATAAAATTTCTGGGGCATCATTTTCTTTTATATCACTACATACTTCTGCTGTTTTTTTCCCTTGTACTAGTTTACTTATACCCGATGCTACAGATTCGTTTCTAGCAAGTTTCATTTTTTACGTTATATCTTTGTAAAAGAATTAATCAATTTTTTTAGGTTATATCTTTGTAAAAGAACTATTCAATTTTTTTAAAACAGTATGTGTTTTCTTCTGTTTTTTTTGATGTACCTGTCCTTGAAGACCCAGACGCACAAATAGTTTTATGTAACTCCCAACCATGCTTTTCATGTATTTTTTTTGTAATCTCTGCAATAGGATATTTTTTATCTGTTTTAATATTTTTTACACTCCAACAACTTGTACCACCTGGATTTAGTTTTCCTAAACACTGTACAATAACATCTTCCAACCATTTTTCCCAATCTTCCCATGACGAAAATGAATCAATCGACTGTTCTCCGCATGTATATATTTCTAAATTAAAATAAGGAGGGCTTGTCAAAACCATGTCAAACGTTTCATCAATTTCAGTAATACCTTTTTCAACCGGTTGGTTGATAACTCTTGCTAATTCCCTCGCTTCTTTCGGAATGCTCTCGTTTTCCAACACATTTATTAATTTACTATAAGTTGTAGAATCAGGTTCAAACCCAACATATTTTTTTCCTAAACAAATGGTTCCAAGCATTCTTCCACCCCACCCAACACATGGGTCTAAAACAGAATTGGCACCATACATCGAACATATTTTTTTCGCGGTGATTGCACGATATTTTGTAACCGTGGATAGACCAAGAACCATTGCAATGTTTTTCCGTATTTCACTTCTGTACGGTGTAGAATGTCTGCTTACAGTCAATAACAATGCCTTTTCCCAAACAACTTGGTCGAGATTACCCTTTATTGATTTTCCAGCATAATTTTTTACTTCGTAAATATGGTCCATCACCATATCCAAAATAAAATGTCCTTGTTTTGAACGAACATTTATATCACCACCAACGTCCTTTTTCATCAAATTATCCCAATCTCGCTTTAATTCACTCTTGTTATAGTGAATATCAAACAAATCATTTTTTTCAATATATACTTGTGAAAGTTGTTTAATATATTGAAAAAGTTCCGGCTCTTTATCTCTAGACAGGTCTTTCATTGGAATTGCACTTGTAGATTTATGATAATTCTCGTTTTTTAAAAGTTTTCTTATTGAAAATTTCTCTTCATTAAGAATAGAATCAACTTGTTCGACAGTAAGCATTTTTATTTTATATAATAACATAGATTTAAATCAATTTTTAAATTTAAAGACCGCCTGGGAATCCTACCATATTAGCACCAATTCCAAACCCTGCACCGGTTCTTGCACTAGACCCTATACTTGGAATATATGTATCCAAAATACTAAAGGTGGCGGCCGCGACTAACGCAAGCAACGTGATTTCCTCAATATTCATACTTTTTTTTGGGATAGCATATGCAGCTATTGCGACGATTAATCCCTCAACTAAATATTTTACAATTCTGCGTACTATTTCTTGAACATTGTAATTCATATATTAATAAAATAAAAAATATATAAAAAATATTAACTTAAACCTTTTGATTTATTATTTTTATGACAAATTATGAGAAACGCTGTAGAAAAGATAGCCCTACCTACGTAGATTTGTTGGAAGAAGATAAACCCATTAGTGGTCAAAAATTTGTATGTATTTCTTTTATTTCTCCAGAAAAAATTTTAAAGCAGAAGGAGGCATTTTTCTTCCAAGAGTTCTTAAAAAGGTGGGAGTTTAATAAATCAATGGAAAAGTTTGTTCAATTCCTTAATTTTATTTCGTATAAATATAATTTAACATTTGATGATTTAACAAACGACTTTAATGAATTTATTACAGATGAGAAAGAAAAACTCATCAAGGATAGTTCGTTTGAAAATGATTATAGAACATTCGTGGATAAATGCGAAGAAGAATTAGAGCTGGCTTTTAATAAACAGCATCAGTTTCAAACTTCTACTAGGGGGTTAAAAATACGCGGTTCTTATTCAAGTCAAGAAGAGGCGGAATTGCGTTGTAAATTGTTACGCGAAGTAGACCCTAATCACGACATCTTAGTAGGACCCGTAGGTGTATGGATGCCATGGGACCCTGATGCATACAAGACTGGTAAAGTGGAATATTTGGAGGAAGAATTGAATCAACTGATGAACGAAAAGAATAAAAACGAATCTTTTGCAAAGTCTTCCTTTGAACAACGAATCAAAGAAACAAAACAGAAGGCAATGGAAGATAATAAGAAAAAGGCCGAATTAACTGGTAATAAACTGACACAGACAATAGACGAGAATGGTAACCTGGTAGGTATCAAAAATATGAATACACAAGAAAAAGAATTGGGGGAAAATGTTACAGTGGAAGATATTCGCGCCACTTTATTTGAGGGTGAAAATATTGTCACAGATAAAAATACGGATCATGGTGCAAAGTCGCTGGTGGGCGACCCATTTAACTTAACATAGATTTCATCGTATATTTTACCTCCAATCAGTTGATTCGTGTCTCCATTTACATAATGCGAATAAATCATTGTGTAAATGTCTACAATTGTTTTGTCATTTACATATAACCATAACAAATAACAAAGAAATATAAATATAGAAAACAAAACATCCTTTTTAGTAATCTTTGATTTACGGATTATCCACAGTGGTATCCCTTTGATAATTATGTTTATGATAATAAATTTAGTTAATTTATATAGGTTCATAGGAATAAATGCCATGATACTGACAATGATAATTTCTACTATAAAAGCAAATTTTGGCGAATAAGATATTATACGTAATAAGTATAAGATAAACCATAAGAATGTCCAATAAGAAAAAGTCGTCATTGAATTATTGTTCTAAAAAAAATGTTTGAGTTCGAGTTCTTTTGTGCGAGTATAAGGCATGCTTGGATAATCCAATGGAGTAATAAGAGTAGATGAATCTTTTAAATATGTTAAATAACCTTTGGCTTCTTGGTATACTTGGTTCGTACAATAAGCAATGACTTTATTATCGAGTATATCAATTTGTTCCGTTATATTTGTTGGCATATTTTTTGAATATTCTAGAAACATTCCTTTCATGATTATCAAAAGCTCTTCGTTATCTTGGACATCAATCATATATTTACCTTTTGACATGTTATATACGCCTGCACGAATCCCATTTTGAATAATTGCTATATTTTCTTTGGAGAAAAATAAATCGGACAATTGTGTATTTGACCATGTTCCATTTAATGGATTTCTAATGGTTGTAATTTGATTCACCGGTATTTTATCATACATTTTAAATAATTCTTGTATATCGGGTACATTCATTTATTTTATATTTATAAAATAATGTTAGGAAAAGCACAAAAAATTATCGTTATAATTACAGTAATAATTACCATTATTTGTTTTTCTATGCTGATATGGTCATTTATTCAGCTAAAAAAAGACCAACCATGGCCACCTAATTCTCAACCATGTCCAGATAATTGGACCATAAATAACGGCGTTTGTAATGGTTTTTGCAATGGAGAAGCTGCCACGGCAAATTTTGCAGGTTTTACAGATTGTGACAAATATAATTGGACAAAGGGAGAAAACGGTGGATGCGCTGGTGCTTTATGGGACGGTATTTCTTATGGGTATGGAGAACATGACCCATGTTATACAGTTTAATATTTTGTTATATTAAATGAATACTAAGCAAATTTTTAATGTATTTTTAGTCATTTATTTAATAATAATGATTATCACATTTATATTTCTTGTTATTTCATATTCAGGAAAAGAGTGGCGTCTTCCACCTTCCAATTGTCCAGATTTTTGGGTTAGAAAAGAGGATGGAACATGTTATAATATTCATAAAATGAAATATGGTAGCAATCCATTGATTACATCACAAATGTTTGATATATCCAATTGCGATAACATTAATGCGATTAGAAAACAACAAATTATATGGGATGGTGTTACTTATGGCGTTGGGGCAAATGACCCATGTTAAATAAGTTAAAAACTAATCCTAATTAATTTATGGAATTATATTACAACGAGATAAATGAAATATTAGAAAGAAGCAAGATTATCCGCGAAATTAAAGAAAAAATTATCACACATAAGTCTTTTGAGAACATTAAAAAAAATATTTTTATCTATGGAGAAAATGGTATAGGTAAAACTTTTTTAGTGAAAAACATAATTAGGGAATTAAATTATGACATCTTATATTATAATAATATAAATAGTCGCAATAAAACGGATATAACATCCGGATTTAATGGCAATCAAAATGTAATTCAGTTATTTCATAAAATTCAAAAAAAAATTATTATCGTTATTGATGATGTCGACCATATGAGTTCTGGAGATAAAAACGGAATTTCGACTTTAACAAAAGTTGTGCGTTTAAAAAAAACAAAAAAACAACAGACGGAGGAATCGTCTGCAAATCAAATCATTTGTATTGGGACTTCTATGCAAGATAAAAAAATGAAGGAGTTGGCAAACAGTTGCATTCAATTTAAATTAAATTCTCCGACAAAGATGCAAATGTTGAAGATAGTTAAATTGCTTATGCCAGATAAAAAAGAATATCATGAAGATATTTTAAATTATATCGATTTAAATATTTGGAAAATAGAGAGTTTGTTCAATATATATAATAAAAATAAATCAATCATAGATATTAAATTTTTGAATATAACTAGGAATAATTATTCAAGTAATGAAAATAAAATTTTTACAAAAAATATTATAAACATGAGTAATGAAAATTACTCGTTGAATGATTTGGATAAAAATGTAATAGGTTTGATATGGCATGAGAACATTATCGATGTATTTTCAAAGATTCCTTCGAATAAACGTATAGAAATATATATTCATTTTTTGCAAAATATTTGTTTTGCCGATTATATAGACAAGTTCATTTTTCAAAAACAAATATGGCAACTGAATGATTTAACTTTTTTAATAAAAGTAGTAAAAAATATGAATTTTTATAAATCATATATTCAATTAAATCCTTCTTTCAAGTATCATTTAAGTGAATCAAGATTTACAAAAGTATTGACAAAGTATTCAACTGAATATAACAATTATGTTTTTTTAAAAGATTTATGTCAAAACATGTTGATTGATAAAAACGATTTGTTTTATTACTTTTTGGAAAATAAATCGAATGATTTGTCAAAATTAGAACAATATGAAGTAACAACCTTGAATATAAATCGCATGTTTAAATTTTTAGATAAATTATTAACTGGGGAGGATATCCAATGATTTAGGAAGAATAACCTCGATGTTTGATAAATTATTTGGTTCAAACTTGATAATAGTTCCATCTGGGATATGATAATCATATTTAAATTCGGAATATAATTTTATGGTTAAGTTTAATTAACATTTGAATGAACTTTTCACCATACATAAATTTAATATATATTAATTTCTCATTCTAAAATATGTCAAGTTGGATAGATTTGGTAAAAAAGACATTCAGGGAAGGAAAAGCCAAAAATAAAGACTATCAATATAAACAAGCCATGATAGATGCAGCAAAATTAAAAAAAGGGAAGTCGGTAGGTGCCCCAAAGTCTTCAAAAAAAAGTAGGAAGCGCAAGGGGTCGCGTAAAAGATAAGTTTTTGAATGTATATTATATGTATAAAATAACGCGTTATACATATAATAAAGCAAAAAAGTTGGGCGTTAAGGTAAAACCTTCTACGCGAAAAAATAAAAAGATTGATGTCTATAAAGATAATAGAGTAATTGGTTCAGTAGGTGCTTATGGGATGAATGATTTTCCAACTTATATACAAAAATGCGGTATGACATATGCAAAAAAACGCAGAGAATTATATAGAATGCGTCACAAAAAAGACCGCGGTAAAAAATGGACAAATGGGTGGTTGGCAGACCAACTTTTATGGTGATTTTCTTGTTCCGCGGTTAGAGCGATAAAAACTACGCGTTTTCTTTTTAACGGAAGGAAAAATATAATATAATCCTCCAACAATCAATCTGTTATTTGTATCATAAAACATTGACGATGGTGCTTGATGACTACTCATATTAAATCCATGCAAATCAAAATGATCGATATCCCCCCAACTATTTTTAACTCTGTACATATCAGTTATTGAATTATATCCTGAAATTATCATAGCGTGTCCTGACCTTGTCAAATTACCTAAAACAAAAAAAAATGCATAAAATCCACGTTCTAAAATTATTTTTAAGTTTTCGACATCTAATATTCCACCTTTTGAACAAATATAATAACTAGGCTCTACATATTTAGTAGCATCAATAATATCAAAAATTACATTAATATTATCCTCAATTTCTTCCTTGTATTTTTCTGTTAATTTATGAAATTTTAACTTCTTCATGATATCCAAATGTGTTATTGTTTTTAAATAACTCATTAATTTTTTGATGCATCTTAAATGAAATATATTAATACCACAAAAATTAAATCTATTTATTTTTAGCAAAATGTTATACATCAAACGAAATAATAATGCTGAATTAATTATCGTCTGGTTATTACATTCGTTTTTTGAAAGACAACTAAAAAAATCTTTACATTGAACTGTGTAAAATAACAATTTGCATTTTTCATCAGAAGGCGGTAAATCTTCATTTGAAGATAATATTAAATTTTTATCATATATATTTCTTAAATATCTTGAAACTAAATTTGCAATAGAATGTGCCCAACAAGTACCCTCTGATTCTTGGCTAGTATGTATTGATACCGACCTTGATAAAAAAGTTGGATATTCGGGTTCATAAGACATAACTTATATTTTTATTTTATTTATGACATTGTATGAATGCGATGCTTTGTTGTTTTCTTGTGCCAACGTTGCTTTGTTTTGGCTGACAAATCGAGAGAAAAATGGCGTTCATATTGTTCCGGCGAATCGTAAAAAAGAATAAGTGGGGTTTGACCAGTTTCTCCTGTAGCAATGATTACGCTAAAGAGCGAATCTTCTTCCTTTGACCCAAATTTTACTTTATAAGGAATGTTTGTCATTGCATTCATTGCATGGGTGTTGCTAAAGTTTGTTTCAAAAACAGTAATAAAAACCTTCACTCCATCAATTTTTCTTCTGAGAACATGTTTTCGAGGATTAATGTCCTTTATAACATTTACAACATCGTGTTCTTCATTTTCCGGAATTGGTAAAAATCGGTCGTCCTTCTTCGAGTAATCCATTTAATTCTTATATATACATATGCATATTCTTTATATTGTTTTTACAAGTTACGATAAAAGGTTACCAGTTGTGGGTCATCGACAAAGTCCTCCAAACAAAAAGTCGTTTCCTCCACATTTTTATCCAGTAACTGATTTTTATCTACTGTATTCGTATTATGTGCGATAACTAAAATTGTTTTTTTGGGGTCCAATTGTTGTAAAGGAATGGTCCATTTTTTTAAAAAAAACTTTTCTTCGCCTTTTTTATCATTATTATAAGCAGTTTTATTTAATAAGTTGCGTTTGAAACCAAAAGTTGCAGCAGTAGCATGATTTGGTCCATATGGCCCAAATTTATATATTTTGTGTAAGTTGGTAAAATAAATATACATGATACTCGAACCACAGATTAAAGAAGAATGTAATGATTCTAATACATGTTCAATTCTCTGTGGTGGATAATAATCATCATCATCAATATAAATTAACACATCTCCTTTTGTGTATTTATGAATCAAATTCCTTTTTGCACCAATAGTCATTTTTTCAACTGCGTAATAGCGAACAAATGGTATATCCTGAACCAAATCTTGGATTTTATCATCTCCATCATCGACGATAATCCATTCTATGGGCCCTTTATAAGTTTGATTCATTACACATTTAATCATTGTATTTATAAACATTCGTCGATTATGTGTAGGAGTACATAATGAAATCATGAGTTTATTATGTAATCTTTTTATTTTATTTCATAAAAGTTAATTTATGATTTGGAAGCTTCGGATTTTAGAGCCTGGTCTTTTGCAGCCTGGTCTTTTGCAGCCTGGTCTTTTGCTTCTCTTGCGGCCTCTTCTTTTTGTCTTTCTTCGTATAATTTCTTAGATTGTGCTAATCTCTGAAGGTCTGGTGGTGAGTCAAAAAATACAGATTGATTTTCTGGTACAGTCGGAGATTGTTCCGTCTCCATTTCCAAAGGTGGCGCCGATGGTTGTGGTCCTTCTGAGAAATCAACTGGTGGTAATTTATTCGAGTTTCGTTCATTTGTTTCGTTTTCCAAAGATGGCGCCGATGGTTGTGGTTCTTCTGAGAAATCAACTGGTGGTAATTTATTCGAGTTTCGTTCATTTGTTTCGTTTTCCAAAGGCGCTGGTCTATCTACACGAGGCGATAATCTCGACAAAATGTTTTTTATCATATTTTTAATAGATGTATAAAAGATTAAAATCCCAAAAAACATACAAACAAACGTTACTGCTCCGATAGTAGGATTTATCGCACTAGCCAATAAAACAAACGCAAAAAGCATGAAAAAAATAATCCACATATTTGTACAACAATAAATAGGAAATACTTCGGTAAGTATATTGTAAAAATTCAACTTCTTTGTTTCATTGTTATATGTATAACTTCCATACGCTTTACTGAATAAGCAAATAAAAAACATTATCGTCATAAAAATTGGCAAAAATTGACCAAAGATAAGAAAAACGTTTATCCATAACCATACAACAAGACAGACAAATACTGCACATATTGCAAATCCTTTCGCCACTAAATTAAACCAAAAGTTTTGAAAAAACTCGTAATTTAAAAATCGCAAATGCATTCTTTTATCCTCCTCGTAAGAATTTATTAAATTAACACTCCAAAATAAACTAGTAAATGATAAAATAAATATAGGAAAATAGATTAGAATGCTAATAGAATGGACAATGCTTGATAAAATGGAATATGCAGAAGGATAAATATTTTGGTCAATGGTTGTTGTTACCATGCTAATAGTGTTACTCAATGCTAATAACAATATAAATATTACAGCAACCGGCGGAGCTACACCATTGGTAAATATATTATTCATTCCAATAAAAATACTTGTAAACGTTGCCCAAAACCAATTAATAGGAAAAGTATTACTTAATATGTTTGGGTCAACTTCACCGATTCCAAAACTTTTATTCATATCTGAGTCAAGTGAATAGTTAGTTCCGGGAATTCCGGTATTAAAATCATATCTGTATAACCAGTCATTATAATAAGGATTATATGAAAAATTGATAGGTAAAAATACCTTTGTTTCGTTTTTTTCATCTTTGTGTGTATATGTAAAATAGTCACAGGGATATTCTTTGTCTAATAATATTTGTTTATCATCTGAAAAAAAATTATCATAGAATTCATTGTTATTTTTACGATAAGATAGATTATCAGGAAATCCAGGAATGCATCCAATAACACTTTCACCAAGTCTGGTCATTATGATATACTTGAAAACGATAGTTCCACTAATCATAAAAATAAACACAAACAAAAAATAAAATACAACTAAAAACCCCACATCTTTTAATAATTTTGTATTATCTGAATTATCAGTTGTAGTCGTATCAGTCGTATCAGGTGTTGTATCAGGTGTTGTATCAGGTGTCTCTGTAGATTCAAACCCCTCTTTTACTGTTTCATAATCGAAAAACTGATGTATCATACTTTATATGAATAAAAAATATACACTGTTAATTCGCATACGCCATCCCACAATTACCACTCATAAATGTTAGGACATTTATTCTTTCTTCCATAAGGGTCAAATTATAATTATATTCATAAATTCTCCATGATGGTTTATTTATTCCGATTAATTCTCCTGTTGAAGGGTCACAAATGGTTAGTAGCTGTGCTAATGGGTCAAGAGGTGGTATAATCGTAGTAAATTCAAGTTCAATCTTACTAAATGCGCTCATATTCACAGCACCCGACATTTGAGATGTGTATGGATTTGTATTTAAACAAAAATTATAACAAAATAATCCGGATGGGGCGTTGCCCTTGGAAGCATTATATTTTTCTATATAATCATACACTCCTGAAGGAAGTGTATTTTCTCGATAAGACCCATCAAATAAAATAGCTAAATTTACCATGATATCTTTAATGTTTTGTGCTCTATAAACGTTTGTAATCATAAAACCCGTTTGTTTTCCATTTTGTTCCACACCTGGGCCAATATAATAAGGGACATCTATGGGAGGGTCCGAAACATTTTGTCTGTATACAAGAACATTTCCTTCATCCGGTGCATTAATCACATCATACGGAAGATAACTATAGGGCCAGTTTGTATAATTACTCCATTCATTTCTTAAATTGGCATCACTCCGTTGAAAATAAAACATCCAACTAGTTACCAACCCCAACGAATATAACTCGACACGATTTGGTCCAGTAACATTGTAAAAAGGGGTTTCTACCACTTGTTTTACAATATAAGTTTGTTCTTTTGTCGTGAATGTCCGCTGCTCTTGTTCCGATAAAAAACAATAAGTAGAAATTAAATTAATATCCGCATTCCATAATGCTCTTCTATCTTTGTAAGATTCTAATCCTAAAATGGCATCGGGAGGTGGTTGTAAAAAACGATGCATCTGTGAATAAAATAAATTAAAATTGGGAGAAACATACGGGAAATTGTTATAAGCATCATACACATCTCTAATTTGAAATAATTTACAAATGGGTTGAAATGTTATCGTAATGGTTAAAATATTATATTGAAGAGAAGCGAGAGGAAACGCGCTTTGGGGTGTTAAACAAAACCACGCATTTAGTGGTATATATAATGTTTTTCCAACAATAGAGGGATATGTTCCAACCGGGTCATTTGTAAAGTATGAATTCGGATAGGAATTGACGCGAGCACCTGCATTTGCGGGGTCTGTCAATTCAGGAATATTGCCAATCATCTCACTAAAAAGTTTATACTTGGTTGAAGAAAAATCGCGCTGGGCCATAGACAAGAGGTAATTTCCTGTATATTCTTGTAATAATTGTCCTCCACAAGTAATACTTATTTTTGAAATCATTTTAGCACCTATATTTTCAATCCATCGAAACTCGTATGGCGCCCATCGTTGTGTATTTGCGAGGTCGTCATTTTCAACTGCTGAAATAGATTCGCGTGGAGGCATAATTGGACTCCATATATTTGGCAAAGTCACTGACAAATAAGTATCCATTAAAAGGTCGGCGTAACGCGGAACATTAAATGTAAATACGGATTCTTCTTGTAATTTTAATGTGGTAGAACCTTCATAATCTATTCTAAATTTTTGCAACCCAAAATTGGTGTATTTGCTATAAGTTGTCTTGAAAAATGTCTTTGTTGGATTTCCATTTAATATAATATTATTGTTCCCTTCGGAAACTAAATTTAAAAGACCCCCCGGCATATTATTGTAATTAATATAATATTTAAATAATTAAATATTAATTAAAATTATGGAAGAAAACAAATACATGTCAAAAATAAATAATTTGGTTTCAAATACCATAAACAATGTTTCTAAAAATTTTAATAGACAAGGGATAATGGCATTAACAATATTTTTTGTTCTTCTAAGTATTTTTGCAATTGTTTTTGTTAGTTTATATATAAATTGGATGTTGAACAAAAAGGATGAATATGGTTGTAAAAAAATATCGTCTTTGGTACCAGCAACTCTTTCTTCCGCAAATCCAACAGATTATCCTGTAAATTTTTATTATATTAAAACTGCGTATAATTGTTGCAGCGAAGGAAGTTATGTCAATGATTATGTCAATTTATGCATTCTTGAAAAAATTATCACACAGGGTGTTCGTTGTTTTGATTTTGAAATTTTTAATATTGATGATGTTCCTATTGTATCGACATCCACAAATAATAATTATTGGGTGAAAGAAACATTAAATTATGTTTTATTCTCTGATGCCTTTGAAAAAATAATAAATCAAGCATTCAATAGTTTATATTGTTCCAATTATCTAGACCCAGTATTTATTAGTCTTCGCATGAATACGAACAATATAAAAGTATATAATAATATTGCGGGTATTTTTAAAGAATATATAAATCAATACTTGTTGGAAGATAAATATAATTATGGAAATATCGAAAACTTTTGCGGGACTGTTCCTCTGAAAGAATTGATGGGAAAAATAATTATCATGGTAAATTCACCCAACACGCTTCTACAAAACTCTGATTTAGACGAGTTTGTAAATATTATTACTGGACCAACAAGTTCAAAGTTTAAATTTGAACCTTTTTCTGTCATTAAATCAAATTATAAAGATGAAACGATTATATATACAAAAGAAAGGGCAATTTTTGTTTCTCCAGACATTGAGAATGGAATTCCGATGAACCCAGAATCATCCGTTTGTTTCAAGTTGGGTGTACAATTTATAGGAATGTCTTATCAATATAATGATAGCAATCTACAAGCTTATCAATCATTTTTTGATAAATATAAATATGCGTTTATCATGAAAAACGAAGTATTATTACCAACAAAATACGATTTAAAAGTTACTGTGCCAGGCGAAGAATCGAACCCAAACAAATGTAATGAAATAAAAATAGGTGATACTGTAGTATCTAGTTTTGGAACTGGTTGCAAATAATATTATTATATTATATGAATCAAATTGAATTGTTAAAATCAGCCGTTGAAGAAGCAGAAAAAAAAAACAAAATAAAATTATTGAATACAGATGGCATTAAAAAAATGTTTGAAATAGTAAAATCTTTTATCAAAAAGAATCGATGCATTTGTTATGGTGGAACTGCCATAAATAATATTTTACCATTAAAAGACCAATTTTACGAATCTTATGAAATTCCAGATTATGATTTTTTTTCCAAAACCCCCATGGAAGATGCTATAAAACTTTGTAATATTTATTATAAAAATGGGTTTAAAAATGTGGAATCGAAATCCGGCGTCCATGTTGGAACATATAAAGTATTTGTTGATTTTATTCCTGTAGCAGACATAACTTTTATCGAATCAAAATTTTTTGATATTATTGTGAAAGATTGTATTAAAAAAAATGGTGTTCTTTACGCACCACCCAATTTTTTAAGAATGGCCATGTATGTAGAATTATCCAGACCGGATGGTGATGTATCAAGATGGGAAAAAGTTTTCAAACGTTTAGAATTGTTAAATAAAAATTATCCCATCAAAGAAAGATGTTCGGAACCATCAATACAAAAGTCAAATGTATTTAATCTTTTATTAAAAACATTATTGAAAGAGGATGTCGTATTTTTTGGAGGATATGCGCTTTCAATATATTCAGAACTATTTTCAAATACTCAACCATTTTTTGATGTCATAAGTACTCGTGCAAAAAATGTGGCTAAAGAATGCATTGTTCAATTGAAAAAGTCAAATATACATGCAACTATCATCGTAAATGAAGAAATAGAGGGATATGTTGGAAAAAGTTATGAAATAAATGTAGATGGAATGCATGTTGCGTTTATTTATGAACCTGTTGCTTGTTATAATTATAACACCATTGTAAAAAATGGTACCAAAATAAATATTGCCACGATAGATACCATGCTAAGTTTTTATTTCATGTTTTTATACATAAATCAAAAACAATATGACTCCAAACGTATTATTTGTATGTGCCAACAGTTGATTAAAATACAAGATACTGGAAAGATAAAACGTTTTACATTGAATTGTATCGGTACTCAAAAAACACAAAGAGACATATTTATGGAAAAGGACACTCTTTTCAAAAAGTATAAAAATGATAAAAACAACAAGAATTTTATAGAAGCATTTTTTCGTTATAACCCAGCCGAAAAAAAGAATTCAAAGAAACCGCGGAAACCTAGTAAATCAATGAAATCGAGAAAATCAAACTCGAGAAAATCAAACAAAACCCGTAAAAACAATTTATTGCGTATTTTTAAATATTAAAAATTGACTGCAATTATTATTTTGCTAATAATATAATAAAACAAACCAAACATGATGCTAAATCCAAAATAACCCTGAATATTTGAATTTCCATCACTTGAAAACATGAATGGAAAAATAGTAAACATGAATTTTCTAAAAATTGGCAACTGAAATAAAAAATAGATGATAGAAAGAAGTATGGGAAGTTGTATCTCATCGTAAATTTTATCCATGCTTTCATCTTTTTTATAAGTTTCATTTTCTTTGATATACTTTTCTCCATGCGGTGGAATATAATTTGGTTTGCTTTCGCCATCTATTTCATTTTGTATTGGAATATCTCTTGGAAGAAGTTGAGTATCTCCTTTCATAGATGCTTCGTTAATATCATTCAATAATTGATTCACGATAGATGGTGTTAGTTGTGATTGTTGGGAAGATGTAGTTTGGACATTTGCAAGTTCTTCTAAGGAAGTGCTCATATACAATTATAAAAATTAGTTTTTACCTTAATTACGCAAATTCAACAATCTGCTTTTTTTTTTCAAAGGTGGTTGGAATCGCTTCAAAAATATAACATTTGTCATTGTATTCAAAAATATTTCCTATAATATCATTCGGTGGCGGAGCTTTATAAATAACACATTCTCCATTTTTACACAATTTCCTAAATAAACATGATAACCCAATTCCTAAAATAACGGAAGAAATATACCCCCCTGTCGTTGTATGAATAAATTTAGAGAGGTTCATATATTTTACAAATGTTTTATTGTATCGGTATTTGTTTTATCGTACTCGTGTCATTTGGGCATTCTACTTCTTTCGATTTAAAACGAAAATATTGACCAGATTTATCCTTGAATAATACATTTGAAGAGTTTGTTAAAGTTGGGTAAACATAAACTATTTTATTTTCTTGTCCCACTACATATAAAAAAAATAATCCTATAAGAAACGAAACAAAAAATATTTTGAATGAAATTTTTCCAAACATATATTCTACAAATATTTATGGACACTCTAGTCTTTGTTCCATCCATAAATTTCCAAGCATATTTTTGCCGAGTACCATAAGCTTGTCATCAACAACTACAGCCTTTCCTTCCCACATTTTTGTTTTTGTTTGTTCTTCGTTACAACGCAATGCAGGATGAATTAGAATATTAGTCGTTTTGCATAAAAAATCTTGCACTTCTTCATAATTTTCATACTTGTATTTACATATTTCTTTTTGTACATCTATGCTTATTGGTGCCCACAATTCCAATTCTCCTGGAGTTAACATAAACCCTCTTCCTTGTTTTTTGACAGCATCACCCTTTTCTTTGCACGTTCCCTTCAAAAACTTTTCCGAGTATTTTATCAAGTCTTCTTTACGTTTGCCTTTACTTATCATTCCTAATCTATAAAACTTTTCACCATGGAAACAACATTCGCCACTAGGATACTCGCGGTCATCCACGATAATATCACATTCCCAAAAATTACTCAAACATCTACCTTCTTCCTTTTTAAAGAAAAAGTTTGTTACATATGTTTCCAAAATCTTTTTTGCAGATATTTTGGGATTACTTTCTATTAAATCGTTTGCTTTTTGTAATTCTCTTTCCAAAATATCTGTTTCCGGTATAATTTTTATTTTAATTTTTGGAGATTCTTCCTCTTCCTCTACCTCTTCCTCTACCTCTTCTAGGATTAAACTTTTGTCCAAAACTGGTTTTTTACGTGTCGTATCGACTTGAATATATTTGTTCATTTCTATATTTTTAACGAGTTCTCCTTCTACAATTTCTATGAAATCAATCGGCAATTCCTTTTGAATCAATTTGTATTGTCCATTTTCTTCTTCCACATTATTATATATATAGGTTGATTTCATGATTTCATCGTTTTTACTCAATATATCTTTATAAATTGCAATGGCTCTTTCGAGAGTAATCATGCTTTTAGTGGTTTTATACTCTGTGATAGATGATTTATATAATGCAATGAGTTCATCTCGTTGTTTTTTATATTCATTAATTTTTGTTTCATCAGGTTTTATACTCACCAATAGTTCAAATAATTGTTCGGATTTTGTGATAGCTTCGTTCAAGTTTGTTTTTAATTGTTGAAATGTTTCGACCGTTTGTTCTTCCGTTGTAAACCCAAAAATAAATTCGTTTTTAATTTCAATAATTTTATTTTGTAATGTTTCTATTTTTTGAGTTTGAACACCTAATTCTTTTGTTAATAACTTAAATGGTGGTATAATAATTTCTATATTACACGGATTTTTATTTTTACAAGTAGCTATTAATTTACGATTTTCGTCTGCAACCACTGAAAATATCGAATTACCATTTTGATAACAAATCACGCATTTAGGATTATCTTTTTTATCATCTTCTTCTTTTAAAGAATAATATCGATTTACGGTATTCCAAAAAACGTCATTTAAATCTTCCATAATTTATAACGTTAATATTAAATTTTAAATACTTTTAAATAATATGGAAAATATAAAAGTAATTAAAACTGAAATAATGAATGAAACATGTGAGGAAAAACAGGACAATCGCGAAGACAATCGCGAAGACAAACATATTAACCATTTAACATTACGATATATGATGAATCGTGACTTGTACGAAAATTATATTATTTCAAAACATGATGAATGTGTTGCTAATTTAAAAGAAGACCAAAAATTTTATCGGAGTCGTATTTTTCAATTGGCAAAAGTTTTACTTCTAAATGACAAAGAACGAGAAAAATATTTTTTGATGAATCCATCTTTTGATATTTCACAAATTTCGTTTGATGTATTTACGGCCTTTGATGATTTTGTCAAAACATCTATTCAAAATTTTAAAGTAATAGATACGAATGAAGTTTTTCAACAAGAATGTGTAACAGAAGAATATAAAGAAACAACTATTTCAGAGTTTAAAGAACATATTCCGTCTAAACAAAAAACACTCGATAATTTTCTTATAAAAACGGTAGAACCGATTATTTACCCGGAACAAAAACTAGTTGATATTAATGACATAAAATTTAAAAAAAAGGGGTTACGTAAAAAAATCAATTTAAATATTTGATTAATATATGAGAACAAAAAAGCAGGCAGGGTGGAAAAAAATGCGTGGTGGAAATGCAAACTGTAGCCCTACACGTAAAAAAAATGGTGGTACATGTTTTAAAGAGTCGGAATTATTGCATATTCGTAATGTTTGGAATAATTATTCTTCCGATAAAATTCATGCCACAACGACACGAGATATTTGGAAACAACTTCATGAAAAAATGAAACATGTATGTAAAACTGAAAATTGTTGGACGGAACAACCCTTTCTTCAAAATAGTGAATTAAAATCTTCGTTTGTACCGAAACATCCAAAATCATGGAATAAAAATCCAAACGAATGGTTGTCAAGTGTTGACATATTGAGTGTATTAAAGCAATATGAAAAGGCATACAAGTGTTTTAAATTTTTAGGACCGTATCCAATTGATTTTGATGGCGAAAAAGGAAAACCGTGCGTTGAAAAAGAAATGTGTGATTTTCAATTAAAAGATTATATTAAAAAGGGGTACAAAAAAATCGGAATTGTTTTCAATACTGACCCACACTATAAAAGCGGAGAACATTGGATTTCTTTATTTATTAATTTAAAAACAAATGAGATATTCTTTTTTGATAGTGCTGGGGACAAAATCCCTAAAGAAATTAAACATTTTGTGGATAGAGTGATTCTCCAAGGAAAACAATTATCATTGAACATACGATTTGAACAAAACGAAAAAACACATCAACACACATCTACGGAATGTGGAATGTATGCATTATATTTTATAATTAATATGTTGAAAGATACCATTACAAGTAAAGAAATAAAAACAAAACGAATTCCAGATAATCATGTTTTTAGAATGCGAAAAAGATATTTTAACGAGGCTTAAGATTCAAAGGTCTCACAATTCTTTTTTACCCTGACCTACAAATTGGACATCCAACTAAACATTTTTCACAAAATGAATGCACACATTTATAATTCAAAATACACATTGTTTTTTTCATAACAAATACCACAATCTTTCACACAATCCCTGGGTTTTTTCTCCAAGGATTTAATTCTATCTCTTTTTCTCTTTCTTCCTTTGTCATGACATCACGCAATCGTACATTTTCCATAGCTATTTCTCTCATCTCGTACAATAGATTTTCTTCCTCTGAATTCAAAATTAAAGGAAACCCAAATCGAGAATGTGCAGAGTTTATGTAGTCTTGTCTATTTTCATTACATCTAAAAGTAAAGCCTACAAGCCACGCTCTTTCCATTTGCACAATTCTTCTTTTGTGACACTCTTTTAATCTGCGGGCCTCCATTTTCTGTATGCTGACAATTCTGCTAAAAGTCTTAGGTTTGCCAAAGTTTGCATTGCGTGCGTTTTTGAGTTCGGTACATATTTTTTGCGAGTATATTCCTTTTCAATTTTTTAAAAGGTCGGACTAAATAATTTAAATAGAATTTGGTATTTATATCATGTTTCTTTCTAATGAAAACAAAAAATTGTTGGTGGAACTTATCGAAGACCTCCCTGGAAAAATGACATCGGAACAAATTGAAGAACTGATGAAACAATTTTACACAGATGATTTGAAGCCTTTATTAGAGACAAACAAACTTTTCTTGTTATATTACTTGCAAGTGGTAAATGATATGGAAACAGCAAAATTAAACCCTGCTAAAATCGAAATAGAAATTCCACCTATTTCAATGGAAACACTCATGTTGGAAATTACCTTTATTAAACAAGAATTGATGGAAGTTAAAAAAATGTTGTTAATAACAACACAATTAATCCAACAAAATTCTTCCGTTACGCAAAACTCCGACGGGAATTAAATTATTTTTTTCATATTCAGAATGGTCATAAACAATTCCAGTTTCTTCGTTTACGGCATAAAGAATACCCTTTTCAGACCATTCTGTCGCTTGCCATTTCTTTGTTTCTACGTTTAATCTTCTTGTTTTATCATCAACATCTTTATTATACGAAGGAGTCGTCGCAAACCCTGATGGGTTTGTTCCAAAATTCATACATTGTATATCGTCGCTTTTTGGATGGATAGCACAATCGATTGCTGATTCCTTAATAACCTGTGTAACTTGACGAATCATGATAGATTTTATTACATTTATTTCATAAAGTGCTCCATCACTTGTTAAATAAACACGCGGGTCACGTTTGCTTGTATCATTTTTTCGCAGTTCAACAGCGGTATCTTTTTTTATTTGTTCTTCTGTAAAAATCATTATATAAAGAAATACTTCTACCGTTCTTAATTCTGGTGGAAGTTGTTGATGACTGCATATTCTTCGTGCTCGACCAATAACTTGGTCAGTTCTCGCTGGATGCCAATAAGGTTCCATAATATGTACATATCGTGTGTTTTTAAGATTGATTCCTTCGGACCCCGAGGCAGTAATCATCAATACTTTGATTATTTCTCCATACATATTAGACTCGTAATCCTTTAATTTTTCAAAAATAAGAGGATGAAATCCAACTGTATGCCATTCTCCATTAAAAATTTTTCGTATAATTTCCTTTTCCTCCTTTGTTTCAGTTCCAGAATATAATGCAAAAGAAGGAACACCAATTGGTGAAGTAATATCCCACCCAGTGCTTTTTTTTTCTATTTTGAATTCCACAAACCCATTTGCTCTAAGTACTTCACCAAAAATTCCTACTCCTTCCATTGTTCGAAATTGACTATAGACTAAATGTAATCCAATATGGTCTTCGTTTTTAATATTTTTTAATATATCCAAAAATTTAGGACTAAGAACTCGTAAAGATTCTTCTGTGAGAAACGAAGATTGCGATAGTGCTTTAAATGATTTCATCAAGTTTTTTTTATATTGAGCGGGTCCTTTTATATCTTCTACATCTTCGCCCTCCTCTACTTCAATGGAAGCAAAATCTTCATCTTCTTTTACTTCTTGAGCTTCTTTTTCTTCAGCCTTCTTTTCAGCCTTCTTTTCTTTCTCATCTGCTTTTGCCTTTGTTTTTTTCGGCTCTGCTTTTTCAGGTTTAGTTTCTTTTTCACTCGATTCAGGGGCACCTTTTTTTTCTTCCCATTGCCACTGCACGCCAAAAGGTTCGGGTTCAACCTTATCTTTTTTGGGCATTCCACCTTCCATTTCATTTGGCATTGGACGTCCAATTTCTTCTGGCATAACAAAATTACAAAATAATCGTGAAAATATACGATACGAAGCAACAGCTTCCTCTTCTGTTTTACGTGCACGTGTTTTTTTTGCATTACGTTCAGATTGTCTTTCATTGATACGAGCTTTCTCATAAACTTCAAACTGATAATCACTCATAGGAATTTCTCGAACATGTAAATCATTCTCTCCGTAACTAGGCATAAGCTCTTCTTGGGCACTCTTAAAATAAGATGTTAACCCAACGATACGTTTTTTCAAAAGATTCGTATTTTTTAAATGCATATCATTAATAAACATTTGACTAAACTCGTCCAAATTATCAGGCAAACATTTAAAAAAATCTACTTTTTGTCGTCCAATTTTTATTCCATGTTCTGATAGTACATTTGTTATTTTACTCAAAAAATTATAATTATTATTGTCAAAATTAACTCCGGAATATCTTCCTCGTTGAAAAATATTTTCAAACCCAAGAGGATTTTCAGTAACCGTCAATGTTTTTGTATTTGGTGTATAATCATAATAATCAACATTATCATCAGGATTATCTATTGTAAGTATATCAAACAAGTTTTCTTTTTTCAATTCGCCTTTAAAATCTAATTTAAACTCCCATGTCTTTATATATCCTCTTAAAATATTAAAAAGAATCCCAATCTCATTTGGATAATTTACTACAGGTGTTCCAGTTAATAATACAATCTTTGCGTTAGTACAAGACATTAAATTTTCATACATTAATATCGCAAGCGGTTTTTTTGATTTTGTAGAAACACTATTTAATTTATTCACAATTCTGCTAATAAAGTTATGAGCTTCGTCGATAACAATAACTTTATTATCAAAAAAATTGCGCCCGTCATTGTATTCCATCCACTTTTTCATAGTTATTCCATTATAACTAATAAACAAGTATTTTAAATGTATCATATCATTAATTTGATTATTTAGTAATTTTTTATCTTCGGAAGATAAAGAAGAATAATTGGGAGGCCCTGGTTTTACTAGCCAGGCTCCTCTGTTTTTACGAATAGTATCTACAGGAATTGAAAAAGTGCGATGTAATTCTAAAATAGTTTCTTCCGTAGTCGCACTTGTTAACTCCCAATTTTGATTTAGTTTATACATGAAATCACCGCATTCTTTTAATTGTGTAATATAATTATCACGCAATGAAGCGGGAGTCATGATAATTACTTGTTTTTGATTTTTCATTCCTTCTGCGATGCTAATAGATGAACATGTTTTACCTGAACCTAGACCATGAAAAAGTAAAAGCCCGCGATATGGAGTAAAAAGATTTATATAATCTCTTACAATTTGCTGATGAATCATGAGTTCTCTGTTTACATTATCTTTTAAATTATCACATGTAATTTCTCCACTATCTTGAATGAGTTTTTTATATGGTAAAAATAGTTTATTTATAAAATTAATAAATTTCTCACGATTATTCATAATATAAGCAGGTGCCTTAATATTCACCAATTGTCTTGTATCTCTAGGTATAGGAGCAAAATCTAAAACACGTTTAGGAAAAACTTTGGGTGCATCCGTAACGACCTTTATCATTTTTTTAGGTTTTTTTACTTTGTCTATAAATTCTTGAACATCAAAATCAGGATTAACATCTTCAATTGCTTTATCAACTTCTGCCTTTTCTGCTTCAGCAACTTCTGCCTTTTCTGCTTCAGCAACTTCAGCAATTTCTGCTTCAGCAACTTCAGCAATTTCTGCTTCAGCAACTTCAGCAATTTCTGCTTCAGCAACTTCAGCAATTTCTGCTTCAGCAATTTCTGCATCAGCTTTTAAAATTTTAGGTTTTACCATAACAATGACCCCTCTTTTTTTTTTAAGTTCTGGTTTGTTTTGCATTTTTTGTAAAATGTTTAGCATATATTAATAGAGAAAAAGAATTTGATTGAAAAACACGAATTGTTATGATTTTACACATTGAGGTATTTTGAAACAATTCTTTTAAAAGTGATGAGTCGTATTTTTATACTAGACATTTAAACACCCGTTTTAAAGACTACTAACAAAGTATTATCATAATGATTACAGGATGATGATATTTTCAATAATGTAAATAAACAATCTTTATATAGACTTTCCCATTGTGTAATCTTACTTTCAAATAAATATTCATCATATTTATTTATATCCTCTATAATAAAATATCCGTTTGGGTTTAATTTATGTATGCTATTTTCAAAAAATGTAACATTAGCACTAAATGTATGTAATCCGTCTTCAATAATAATATCAAAATTATCTTGTAAATCAGGTTCATTCCACATTTTTTTTACAATTTCTGGGTTTGTTTGGTCACAATAAAATGTTTTTATTTTATCAGTATTAAACAATATATTACTATCAATATCGGCGCCGAAAATATAAGAATTAGGGAAAAACTCACACCAACCAAAATGAGATGCTCCGGGTCTTCCTTCAGCACCCATATTGGATGGGAGATTTATGTTATTTGTTCCTAACCCCAATTCAAATACTCTTAATTGCTTCTCGTGTAAATCCTTAAATATACTATAATAAAATGTAGTATAATTATGCCAACTATGTTCAATATTTATGGAGCCTTTATCGCTTTTGTTTCTGCCCATTATTTCACATAATGGAGTACTTTTTTTTTCATCAAATAAATAGTTCATATAATATAATATAATAATAACTATAACTATAAACGCAAAAGATTCATAAACCTTTTCAAATTTACCATCCTTTATTAATAATCTCATGACAAGCAATCTGTTCAGCTTTTCGTTTTATTTTATGTTGTCCTTTTCCCAAACAAACAAATATTTTTTTATGTAATTTTAAATAATTTTGCATTTCTTCGTAATTTTTAAATTCATCAATGCTTTTAGCGTTTTCTGGTTCTTGGTGATGAATAGATTCGCCAATACATAAAAATACACCCATTTCAAATCCAAAATCATCATAGGATAATTCAATATAATGTGGAGTGACCTTGAATTCTTTTTGCAATCTTACTTGCAAAATATTTTTATAATTATCATCATTTACAAGTAGAGAAGTCCAATCAATATGTGTTTCAAAAATATTTTCTATGAAAATTTGCGCCATTTGAAACCCAGAACCATTAAGATTACAATCTAGGAATAATGCTCCTATAAATGCTTCAAATAAACACCCCAATTTTTTTAAATTGGTTCGCATTTTTTTTTCTTCTGCATATTGAGAAATAATAAACCATTTGTGTAGTCCCATTTCATAAGCAATATTACCAATGGTTTCATTTTTAACAACTGCGATTTTTTTTTCAGTCATAAATCCTTCATTCTCATTCGGAAATCTTTTATACAAATAATATTTTGTTATTAATTCTAATACTCCATCACCTAAAAATTCTAGGCGTTCATTCGATTTTTTACTTAAAGGAACACAGCCATCATTTGATGTCAATACTTGATAATCGCATATTGCACTTGTCGTGTAAGATTTATGAATAAAAGCCCGTTTAAATAGGGATAATTTATTAATTGGAGAAGAAATTCCATATTTTTTAAGAATAGATTGAACATCATTCAATGTAATCTCAGTATTTATTGAATTAAAGGGATTATATTCTTCCATTAATTAATTATATTAAAATATTTTTAAATTAAAATATTTTTTAATATTATAATGGTTCTTTATAGTGCTGGAAAAATGGCTAGAAATGCGGCGAGTATCATGAATAGACCAACATGCGGAGGGAATAAAAAGGGTGGTCTTGCACCATCAGTAGGATGGTTTAATGGGATGACTACTTATCGCGCAAAGAATGCAACCAATACACAATTTGGACTTTTATGTGTAGGAAATTATTCGAATCCATCTCAAAATGCGGCGCGTCGAGCAAGGATTGGTATGGTGGGTCTTTAATGCACATACCTTAAAACAATATTGTCATTGTAAAACCCACTATCTATTAAACTTTGTGTATAATCGTCGCCACCCCAGTTAGGGTCTTCTGGATTAGGACTTTTATCTTTTGTCCATTGGATTTGGTCCATTAAATCCAATGGTGTTTTATCGCCCACGTCTTGGTCCAACGGGTCGAATGCAGGAAATGAGTTTTCATTATACGGTTTATTACTTTGTGTCGCGTCTATGAGCAATTCTGTTCCTTTAAACATATCTAAATAAGTATTTTTGTCTGTAGTTTTATGCACAGGCATTAGAGGTGCACCTTCTTGTAAATTTGTAGGAGACGGGCGAATTTTGTATTCTCTGTCTCCTTGAGGATTATAAGATTGTTGTAAAAATAATATAGGGCAAATGTTCCCACGAGCATCTTCGCGTTTCACAAATCCAACATATTCTTCCAAATTGGAAAAAACAATTGGATTTGTTCCTTCCTTATAAGGTTTGTTTTTATTAAAAAGATAATAACTCCCGTCTTTTTCTAACAACATATTTGGACAATCGCTGTATGGAAGCTCTATTTCGACTTCATCGGTTTTTGTTGTCAATGGTTCTCTAAATGCTGGTTTTATATAATAAAGAATTCCTAATATAAATGCAAAACATATAAATGTCCAAAAAACAATCTTCATATATAATATGCAGATTATAGAAATTAAACCGGATAAAATAAATGAAATAACTGGACATATAAAAAATGGGAAAACGTGTTATTTATTATTATATGCCGATTGGTGTGGTCATTGTACGGAATTTAAACCGATTTGGAATAACATTCATTCGGAAATGAAAAATGAACTGACTACATTGAATACAATCATGGCTCAAATCGAACAAAAAAAAATTGATGAAATAAGTAATAAGCCCAAATTTATGGAGAATATTTTGGGATATCCTACGATTCGAATAATTGATGTAAATGGGTTTGAGGATTATAAAGAAGAACGTGAAAAAGAACCAATAAAGAAAAGAATGCGAAGAAAAAATAAAAAGGGTGGAAGAAAAACTCGTGTGAGAATTAGGGGACGGTCGCGTAAAACAAAAAGACGTTATAGGAAAACACCATTTATTTAAATTTATTTGTTGGAAAAATTTTCATGACGATTAGAAAATATTTATATTAATATATGTCGGAATCGCCTGAAAAGTTATTAAGACGACGACCTACAAAAAAAAGGACACTAGAACCATCTAGAGAGGTTACAATCAAACAAAGTCCTAAAAAGGGTACTTCCAGGCGTATTTCCCCTCCACCCTCCCCACCTGTTTTAAGTAATGTATTGAGTACTGCGTTAGCAGCATCAAATAAAAATAGGTATATACAGAAACATCTTCCACCATTTGAAATAAACCGTATTAGTAGTGGAACAACAAATGGTGCAACTCTGGATTCAAAAAAAAAACGTGAAAAAATGATAAAGATGAGAGAAGAAAGAAACATACCATTTGCTCAATCGCTTACTGAGTTAAATAAAGATGAACATGCTGTTTTGGATAGATACGATATTTCAGAACTTCCGCAACTAATATATGAACATTATCCAACTCAAATGAGTGAAGATACTGTAGAAGAGGTAACTATTGAGGAAATTACTGTATTAATATTAACACATGGTACAATACATATGACTATTCTCCCTGAAACTAATTTTGATGATATTAATAAACTAGACGAAGAAGAATTAACTGGTTTAATACCTACATATTCAGCAAGAGAAGTTTTTTCACGCGTAAATAGACATACCTTCAATTTTCCCACCTATTTTTCATGTGAGTTTGATACGGTAGATTATAAAGGAAACTTTACGAATGTATCATCGTGTGCTGGAGTACCAACTATACAACTTCCATTTGCATCAATAGATACTCAGAAATACGTTAATGCGGAGGAATCTGCAATGAAAATTTCTTCAAAAAATGAAGATAATTTCCCGAGAAAACAAGTATGGGGGTTATGTACAGAGGAATTAATTGAAGAAATGAATTTTTCACATTCATTTTGTGAAGGTATGTCGCGTGTATCAAAAAATTGTTTTAATTTGATTCAACATTCCGAAACAATTTGTAACTCATTATTGATTAAAAGTTATTTTTCTAAAATAGACGAAGTTTCGAAATTTGATTGTGGGAAGATTATTATGTTTATAAAGGTAAAAGATAAAAATGACGATATATCAATAAAAAAATTCGTTTTGTTGGGTCCCGAAATGGATGAGAGTATGAATGCCTTTAACATTATGTTTCAAGAAAGATTTAATGACGCAATACAAGAATATTTGCATACTTGTAGAAGAAATGAGGAAGGTGTTCGGACATATACAATTAATATTATTACATTAATCAACAAGATAAATGAAGTTTTTCCTGTTCCTGTAAAACTCTTTGATAAATCATGCAACACAGTAAGCAATAACAACACAAGCTTTAGAATTCCTATTATTATTCGTCCAAATACACCCTTATTTGTAATGTTTTCTTTAATCAATGCACAAATATCTAATATGCAACATAAGTGCAAAATTGCAGTATTTGGCGGGAAACGCAAATCCAGACGTATAAAACGCAAATTAAAATCTAAAAATTGAAATAAAAACATCTCATTATTTCATGTAAAACAATGTTTAAACTTTTTGACTTTCACGTATATAATGAAACTCAAGAAGAGTCTGAAGAAAGACGCGACAACCTTACCTTTTGCATGCAAATGTTTGGTATCAACGAACAACGCGAAACGTGTTCTCTTTTTGTAGAGAATTTCAAACCGTTCTTTTATGTAAAAGTGGATGATTCTTGGTCTCAACGTACAAAAGAAGCGTTTGTTGAACACATAAAAACGAGTGTTGGCGAATATTACAAGGAATCTATTTGTGAATACGAGTTTGTTGAACATAAAAAATTGTACGGGTTTGATGGTGGTCGGTCACATCCTTTTATAAAATTTGTATTCACCAATACAACTGTTTTCAACAAGGTCAAAAATTTGTGGTATTCCAAGGAAAAACGAGACGCAAACGGCGAAATTGTAAAGGATGATAGAGGATTCATTGTGCGTAATTTATTACCAATGGGATACATGTTTCAAGGAAAGGGTACTCATCTATACGAAGCAAATATTCCTCCACTCCTGCGATATTTTCATATACAAAATATAAGTCCTTCCGGTTGGATTGAAATACCAACAAAATATCGTCGTTATAGTCACAAGAAAAAAACAACATGTACATATGAATTTTATATCCCATTTGAGAAAATCATTCCCTTGCCCGATAAAGATACTATGGTTTCTTACAAGATTTGTAGTTTTGATATTGAGGCAAGTTCTTCGCACGGAGATTTTCCATTACCCGTGAAAACCTACAAAAAATTGGCCATCAATATCGTCACGTATTTTTCCAAGCACATCGTTTCTAAACAAGATATCCCTTCCACATTACGCGAACTCGTCCTATCAGCGTTTGACCGGAATTTGCGATTTGCGAATGACATTGAGGAGGTATTTCCAAAGGGGGGTGTCAGTGGTTTGGAAACCATTGTCGACGAGTGGTTAAAAACTCCGCTTAATCAATATCGCAAAACTTCCGCACTCAAAAACCTTTCTCTCATGGAACAATTACAAGACGAACCAGAAGAAGAATCGCCTTTTTGGTTGAAAGACAAACCCTTTCGTAAAGCAGGTGCAACTGTGGTCGATTTAATCATGGACAAAGAATACGACAGAGATTCAAAAATCAATATGTTGGTTTTAACCTTTGACGGAAATTGCAAAGGATTGCGAAATGCTTTTCCCAGATTGGAAGGCGATAAAGTTACCTTTATTGGAAGCACCTTTTCGTATTTCGGCGAAGAACCTTATTTGAATCATTGCATTGCCTTAAATACGTGCGACCCCACCAAAGGAACGCAAATTGAATCTTATCAAAATGAAAAGGATGTTTTGTTGGCGTGGAAAAACGTGATTAAGCGCGAAGACCCGGATATCATTATTGGATACAATATTTTTGGTTTTGATTACATGTTTATGTTTGAGCGAGCCAAAGAATGTAATTGCGAAGAAGAATTTTTGGACATGTCGCGAAATATAGATGAATGTTGTGGCAACAAACATGACGGTGAGTACCATATTGAAGAATCAAGTATAAAGATTGCAAGCGGGACGCACGAACTGCGGTTTATTAAAATGACAGGTCGCATTCAAATTGATTTATACAATTACTTTCGCCGGGAAGAAAGTCTCGGGTCCTATAAATTGGATTACGTTGCCGGTTATTTTATTGGCGACTTTATTACACATCACGAGTTTATCGAGTATGATGATGATGGTGTGGTTTCTGATGTCACCCGTGTCTATACCAATAATATGACTGGAATAGCAGTGGATAGTTTTATTCATTTCGAAGAAATATCATATAGTACCGAATATTACGACAATGGCGCAAAATTCAAAATTCTTGACCTAGATAAAGAAGAAAAATGGATAGACGTAGAAGGTTCATTGGTCTTTGACGGGACAAAGAAAATTCGATGGTGTTTAGCCAAGGATGACGTCACCCCCCAAGATATTTTTCGAATGACGAATGGTCCGGATGCAAATAGTGCTTCGCGTGGAATCATTGCCAAATATTGTATTCAAGATTGCAACCTTGTTCAACAATTATTCAACAAAGTGGATATATTGACTGGTTTTATCGAAATGGCTAAAATTTGTAGCATCCCCATCAACTTTATTATCATGCGAGGCCAAGGAATAAAGTTGCTCAGTTATGTTGCCAAAAAATGTCGAGAAAAAAATACGTTGATGCCCGTGATTGAAAAGGGGAGCATGGATGATGGGTATGAAGGCGCTATTGTGCTAGAACCCAAATGTTCTCTTTATCTGGACAATCCAGTTGCGTGCGTCGATTATGCATCATTGTATCCTTCCTCTATGATTAGCGAAGAATTATCGCATGATAGCAAAGTATGGGTAAAAGTATACAATTTGGATGGAATAATGATAGGCGAACATGGTGAAAAAGAAAATGGTGAATTCAAGTATGACAACCTTCCCGGTTATAAATACGTTGATATTACATACGATACTTATGTCTATGTTCGCAAGACACCTTCCTCTGCAGCTGAAAAAATAAAATCGGGATACAAAATCTGTCGATTTGCACAGTTTCCGCACGGTAAAGCGATTATGCCTTCTATCCTAGAAGAACTTTTAATGGCTCGAAAGACGACGCGAAAACTCATTCCACAACAGACGGATGATTTTATGAAAAATGTATTAGACAAACGCCAATTGGCTTACAAAGTGACTGCAAATTCATTGTATGGTCAATGTGGGGCAAAAACAAGTGCCTTTTATGAACAAGATATTGCCGCTGCTACGACTGCGACGGGTCGTCTCCTTTTGACTTACGCCAAAACATTGGTAGAAGGGGTTTATTCTGACCGCGTTTGTGAAACATCTCATGGAGTTGTAAGGACGCGTGCCGAATATATTTACGGAGATACAGATTCCGTATTCTTCACCTTTAACTTATCCACAGTAGAAGGCGAAAATATTCGCGGAAAACGCGCACTCGCCATCACGATTGAATTGGCACAAGAAGTAGGCGCACTGGCTTCCAAGTTTTTAAAAGCGCCACACGATTTGGAATATGAAAAAACATTCATGCCATTTTGTCTATTATCGAAAAAGAGATATGTGGGTATTTTATACGAACATGACGTTAATAAAGGGAAGCGCAAAGAAATGGGAATTGTTTTGAAACGCCGCGACAATGCACCCATTGTCAAAGATATATATGGCGGGATTATTGACATATTGATGAAGGAACAAAATATTGGTAGTGCGATTCGCTTTTTACGTTCATCGTTGCAGAACATTGTCGATAAAAAGTGTTCTATTGACAAACTGGTGATTTCCAAATCACTAAATTCTTATTATAAAAATCCTCAACAAATCGCACACAAAGTTTTGGCGGATAGGATTGCGTCACGTGACCCTGGTAATAAACCAAATGTCGGCGACAGGATTCCGTTTGTTTATGTTCATCATCCAAATAAAAAAGCTCTTCAAGGAGAAAAAATTGAAACACCGACTTTTATCAAAGCAAACAATTTACAAATTGATTATTCCTTTTACATTACGAACCAAATCATGAAACCGGTACAACAATTGTTCGCTCTAGTTTTAGAAGATATTTGGCGCGAAGAAAAAAAGGTTTTGAAATTGCGACAATTTCAGAAAGAATGTGCAATATTGCAAAAGAATGAAGAATACAAAAAGTTGGAAACGTTAAAAAACAAAGAGGTGAAGACCTTGTTGTTTGACGATTATTTACGCGATACAAACAATGAAAAAGAAGGGATGAAATCATTAAAAGGATATTTTATAAAGTAAATATATGAGTTTGGAAGTGCTTTTAAAAAATTGCAAGAAAACCGCTAATGAAATAAAAGAATTAAAAATTATTTTATTTAATACTGAAACGAAACTTAATACAATAAAAGAAAATATTGATACCTTTGGAGTTAGCCGTGAAAAAGAATATACTAATTTAATAGAAAATATAAAAAAGAGATTATTTAAACTAGAAACTAAAAAAGAAGAATTAGACGACGAAATTTTACGTATATATGAGAAGATCGATGAATTAGATGAAACAAGACAAAAAAATAGTTTCGAGCGTTTAGATACAGAAAAATGTTATGAATATTCACTACAAAACGGAACTTATAAATACCTCGGTAAGTTTATCGAATATGAATCTTTTAAAGATGGATTTATATTTTATTTTGAAAAAAAAACTTTTGGTGTTCCAAAAGATTCTATTGAACAAGTAGATTTTAAAGAAGTTGATACGTGTTTTGAGGACAAAAATGACACTAATGAAGAAATACTAAAAAATCGAAAAAAATTTGATTTTTTAGAAGATAAATGTTATGAATATTCAGTAAAACACAGACCTTATAAATATCTTGGTAAATTTTTAAATTCTAACCATATAAATGATGGTAAACAAGATAGTAAACAATTTAATTTTGAAAAAAAAACATTGAAAATATATTATCATGATTTTCCATTCATTGACATTAAAGAATGTTCTTGTAAAAGGGGATTTTTCAGTTTTTTTTCAAGAAAGGATACAATTGGTGGTTCAATTAGACAAAAAAGACGCAGGTCAAAAAGGAAAAGAACGAGTAAATTTTTAGAAATTCCTCTTTTGTATAATAAGAAAAAAACATTAAAAAGATAAATCACACAAAAAAGGAAAAAAAGCGAAGAATGCCATTTTTTGTATAAGAAAACAAATATTCTAATAAATTAACATGATTCGTTAAATCATACGCATCAAAATCGTTTTCAATTTCGTCATCACTATCCGTTGCATTTTCAAAATGTCCATATTCAAAACGTGTATGCCTTGATGCAACATTTTCAGGACTGTCTTCGTGTAATAAATTAAGTTGTATTAATTCTAAACATACAGTGTTTTCGTGGCGCTGACATTCTTGTGCAATTCTATCAATGGATTTCCCGTTTAAATAATCCATAACCACTTTTGCTTTTTCAGAAATCGTCCATTGATTAAAATTGTTCATGCAAGTTGATATCATTTTTTTTATATATGAATTTATATTTATATCTAAATACGCAAATCATTTAAAATATCATTTACACCTGTTGTAATAGCACTGCTAAACATCTGAGAAGCCATATTAGCTAATCTATTTAAAGGAGGTTCGGATTGAATATTACGCCTACACATGGGACACGTTGTTTTTGTTTCAAACCACCTTGTTAAATGTTCTGCATTAAAAATATGACGACATTGATTAATCATAATTACGGTTTGTTCTGGTTGAAACGACTCTAAACTAATAGGGCATGTCAAATTATTTGGATTTTCTATTTCATTAAATAAAGACTGTCTCGTTTCTTGTGATATTAATTCTGCTGAAAGTCCCTGTTCTTCATCTCGTCTTGGCAAATAAAAGTAAAAAACGACGTCTTCTTCCGTAGGTAAGTTGCGTCCTCTGTTCAATGTTTCATTCAGAGATTCCACAGGTTCATCTCGATTGCGATTCCTTTCGCGCCCTTCCGGTCCAGTTTCGCCCCGGGGTCGACCTTCCGGTCCAGTTGCGCCTCTGAGCTGACGTCCTGGACCAGTTTCGCCTCTATATCTTTCTATAGTTTGTCTACTTTCGATTCGTCTAGATAATTGTCTATTTTCATAATGTAAATTATCCACTAATGTTAATAATGTATCTATTTGTCTATTGTTTTCTCGTATTTGACTAAATAAATCACTAATCATTTATATATAAATATAAAAATGTTTAAATACATATTTTAAGATGAATTTCAAAAAATATCAAGACGTTGGATTATCTGGACTAACGAATTTAGGAAATACATGTTTTGTAAATTCCTGTATTCAAATTCTATTTCATACTTATGAAATATGGGAATATCTTGAAAATGTAAATTCAACAACGGATGAATATATTCTGATTAAAGAATTGGCCGATTTAAGAAATATTTTATGGAGCAAGCCATGTATTGTTTCTCCAAATCGGTTTATAAGTATTTTGCATAATTTTTCAGAGAAAAAGGGGAATGTATTGTTTTCTGATTTTAGTCAAAATGATGCATCAGAATTTTTATTATTTTTATTTGAGACTATGCATGTATGTTTCCCTAGATTTAAATGTTATGAAAAAATCATTGAAAATAAAGATATTGTTTCTATTTGTAAAAAACATGTTGCTGGAGTCATAGAAGAAGGCAATTTTTCCTTTATTAACAATGTGTTTTATGGGGTAAAAGCTACCATTATTCTCAATAAAAATAAGGTAACAAATATAAAACCCGAAGATTTTTTTATGGTTCATCTTCCAATTCCTGATAAAAACGAACCAACCATTGAAGAATGTTTTGATTTATATTTAAAAGATGAATTATTAGAAGGTGAAAATGGTATCATTAACCCAGAAACAAATCAATATGAAGATATAACAAAAAAAACAGTAGTTTGTAAATTTCCAGAAATTCTTATTGTAGATTTACAAAGATTTAAATTGACTTCTCATTTGAAAAAAAAACAAAATATGATACATTACGCAGAAATATTAGACTTGACAAAGTATGATTCATATAAATATCAATTATACGGCATTATTAATCATTCGGGCAGTGTTTATGGTGGTCACTATACATGTTTTATCAAAAATCAAAATAAAAAATGGTATCATTACAACGATACAATCGTAAAGGAATGTGCAATAAAAGAAATATGTTCGCCAAGAGCATATTGTTTGTTTTATAGAAGAATTTAATACAAAATTATATATAAATTATATATAATGACAGATGAAATATATATATCCCAAAAAAATATTATTGTTGTTATATTAATTCTCATTTGTGTATTTGGAATATTTTGGAGCACTAGCTTTTTTCTTTTTTTATGCGTTTTAATTTTAATACTACTAGCAATAAAATATTTTTATAATATCGATATATTTGTAAAGTTCAATGATGCATTGAATGAATTAGATGTCGATATTGTAGAAAAAAAAGAATCTCCTCTTCCTATACTACCTAAAATATTGGATGAAGTTTTTAATATCCCAGGAAACAAATATACATATGAAGAGGCAGAAACATTGTGCAAAGCATATGGAGCAGACTTGGCATCGTATTCGCAACTTGAAAATGTATATAAAGATGGCGGCGAGTGGTGTAATTATGGATGGAGTAAAGACCAAATGGCATTATTTCCTACACAAAAAAGTACATATGATAAATTACAAACGATAAAAGGTCATGAAAATGATTGCGGAAGACCAGGAATTAATGGAGGGTATATGGCAAATCCAAGTAACCGATACGGCGTCAATTGTTACGGAAAAAAACCTCCAATAACAGATACTGAAAAAAAATTAATGGAAGTAAATAAAAATTATCCCCCTGAAACAGATTTGGATTCAGAAGTAGATAAATGGAAGAAGGAGATTGATAAAATACTAATATCACCCTTTAATTCAAATTCATGGTATAAATTTTAATTTATAGAATATTTTCAGATTTTGAAAATTTTATTTATATATATATATATATATATATGTCAATGTTTGGTCATAACGTTGATGGTGGTCTAACTGACTATGACCTTATGAAAGGTTATGTATATGAAATAAAATTAAAACCCCCTCTACTTGATGATGTCCGGGAGAGTTATCCTGATGCTCCGGCTAAATATACAGGAGTATTTGATAAACTCTTAAAACTTAAGGTAGATGGCGTAACAGGAATGTACCCTTCTTGGATTTTTTATTGTATGGATGGAAAACCGCTTCCTAAGTCTGTCATGTATTTTAAGCATGAAATTAATATTAATCGTAGTGTTTCAGAAATTGTATATATTTTTCTTGACCGGAAAGATATTGAAATTAGCGGACCTCTAAAGGAGTCAATAGCGGAAACCATAAGTAAATGTACGGTGAGTGGAGGAAGAAAAAAACGAAAACATAAACGTAAATCAAAGAGGAATCGCAGAAATTAATGTTTTGTGCGAGTTTGCTTGAAGGTAATTTTAGGGTTACGTTTAGAAAGTTTTTTTCTTATATTTTGTTTACGTGATTTAAATTGGCTAATGGCGGATATTTTACGAGATTTTTTCTCGTGTGTGTTTATTTTTTCATTCTCAATGTCCTCAATCTCCTCGCCGTCGCTTGCAATATTCTTAATATTTTCAATATTTACATTCTCATCTTTGCTTGAAAACTTGTCAATAAATTTATCATAAACATCAGAATCTATTAATCCTCCCATTTGTATATTTTCTATAGTTTCCGGAATTTCTGGAATAGTTTCAGTATTTAAAAATAATAAACCCGCCGGCAAAGTTTTCCCTCCAATTAAATTATCGTTTATATTATACGATATAGGTATTTCGTTGTTTAAAAAAGTTGAGTCAACTGTATATCCGCCATATGTAATATTATCACCTTTTTTCATAATCATATCGGCATCGTCCATTTATTATATTCATTTTAAATAATTATATACCTAACGCGTTCTATATCTTCGCGACCTTTTTCCACGAAAACGTCTTGACCTTTTATTCCTAGATTTTCTCCCATAAAGTTGTTGCATTGCAAGTAGTGTAATGGGTGGTATAGTTGCCGCCAAATTTCCACCTTTTCTTTTTCTTTTCGAACCACCTGTTAAAGCACCTGGCAATGGTCGAATTAAATTGCCTGTATTCATATTCGATGAATTTGGAATTAACGCACCCGAAAGTTGTTGGTCTGTAGTACCATAAATATCTTTTACATATAGACTCATATATTTATATAATATTTTATTTTTGTATAAAATTATTTCGCAATACTAACAATAACAATGTAAGATTAATCGAAATAAGTATGAATATTAAAAAAACAAAAAAAATGATACTATAAATATATGGATATAATTCACAAATGATTAAATCTGTTAATGGTGATAAAATAATTTTTATTTCATTTTTTATATCATTGCTTTTTAAAACATCCATGCAACTATAAATAAATTTTTTGTTAAACATAAAATTTATTGTGCAAATAATATTAAAACTTTATCTTAAAACACAATATGGAATTGATAGATATATGCAATTTTGATAAAACCCTACTAAAAATTAATATACCTGCATACAATGGAGAAACACAGTACAGTAAATTGACCTATAATGGTGCTCCTATTATTGTTCAAACACCATCCTCATTAACACGCCAAGGAATTATTAAACAAGGAAAAAAACTAGTTTGTGAACTAATGTTTAATTCTATTGAGACGGAATTTTTGCATTGGATGGAAGAATTGGAAGGAGGATTGCATACTATGTTATTTAACAAATCGAATGATTGGTTTGAACAATCGTTTGAGTTGAATGAAATAGAATCTTTATTTAGTTCTCCAATAAAGATTTTTAAATCAGGAAAATATTATTTGTTAAAAGGAAATGTAAAGGATTCGGTAAAAATTTTTAATGAAAACCATAGCCATGGTTTAACTTATATGGACATTACTCCTGAAAATAATATTATATCTATTTTAGAAATTAAAGGAATAAAATATACTTCTCGCGATTTTCAACTTGATATTGAAATAAAACAAATAATGATTATTCAAACCGACCCGTATGAAAATAATTGTTTTATTAAAAGAAAAATAGAAACGAAAGAATCGCATTTAGGCAAAAAATTAAGCGAAACGTTTAAAGTAGAAGAAATTATTAATAGTCCAAATGTAATCGATACCAGTTTAAAAGAATTAACCTTTGAAGATATAGAAAATTCTGCCAAAATAGAGGGGATGGATTTATATAATGAAGTTAAAAAAGAGTTGTCCGAAGCAAATGAACATGCTAAAAAGCTGCAGTTAAAATTAGATGAAATCAAAAAAAAATATAATATAGATTCGGATTAATCAGTTAATAAAAAATTATTTTATTATAAAGATATTATAATGAAAACGTTGGAAAATTTTTTTAAGACGAATGGTTTTGTTGGGGGAATTATAATTATTGTCGTTTTTATTGCTATAGCAGTTATTTTGTGGAACAAGTTTTCCAAAACACAAAATTTCTATGAACCAATGGCATCAAATACAATATCACCAGCAAACGTAAATAATCCAGTAAAAGAGTTTCAGCCCGTTGCAAATTCCAATCAATTACTACCTAAAGATAAAAATAGCGAATGGAATAGTTTAAATCCGAGTGGTACAGGCGAATTATCAAATATAAATCTTTTGAAATCAGGGTGGCAAATAGGAATTGATACAGTTGGACAAACATTAAGAAATGCAAATTTACAGTTACGTTCTGAACCACCAAACCCACAAGTTTCTGTTGGACCTTGGAATAATTCAACTATTACACCAGATTTTATGAGAGTGCCTTTGGAAATTGGTGCTGGTCCTCAATAGTTCTGATTTAATATAATCATATAATATGAATATATTATATTATATAGTCATTTTTATCATCATTTTATTTTTTTTAAAATTATTTTCCGATTCAGAATTATTAAATTTAAAATGTATCATCTCTCACGAAGATGGGTTGACATATTGTGTGAGAGATAGAAAAAATAAACAGCAATCAGCCAATCTTTTAGCAAAAGTAAATGAGAGATGTAAGGCGATTGTTGCATTTTTACAAGAAAAATACCCGCGCGATGAAAGAGTCATTCGATTAACGAATGGGTTTAATCCGCAAAAAATAAATGAAATATTACCCACGAGTAAATTAACCGCATATAGTGAAAATAAAGGGGAAAAAATTGCATTTTGTTTAAATAGTACAAAATCGCCTAGTGAAACTGAATCAAAACTTATTGATATTGATACGCTGACCTTTGTTGCATATCACGAATTAACACATGTCATGTGTAAAACATATGGTCATACGAACGAATTTTGGGAAAATTTCAAATTTCTTCTTGAAAATGCAAAAACTGCTGGGTTATACAATTCTGTTGATTATAAAAAGAAACCCGTGCATTATTGTGGAATGACAATTTCTGACAATCCGTTGTATGATTTTTAATGATTATGAATAAACGTATGGAACTCTGTATGTATTAACTCAATCCCGCTTTTTTGACAAAAATCATCAACATCTAAAAATATTTCGTCATCTATAGAAATATATTTATATCTGGTATTTTTTGGTTGTTTTGGAATAATAATAAAAACATATCGGGTACTTTTACCTTCGTTTGTGAAAAATATATTACTCCTATGATTTTTTATTTCATGGGAAGATAAAAAAACAGCAGGAATTTTAAAATAATTAAATAATACCCATAAATCAGTAACCGTTAAATAATATTCATCGTGAATCATATGATGGATAATTTTATCTTCCGATATTCCCTTTTCGGCAAATTTGACAATCATTTCTTTTTTTCCTTCATTTTTTAATATATCAAGTAGTTTTGCATCATCTTTACTATGAAATATTCTCATACATTTGTCCATTTGCGCCAAATATTCTTTGTCTAAAATATCAAGGATGGTTTCTTTATTTATCGGATAGGGTTCAATTTGATTAATAATACTTAACGCAAACATGAAAGAACAACTAACATCAGTAGATGTAAAAGAAACTTCTTCTGCATTTGAAAAAAATTCTCCCCATACATCATTTCGTAATGGTATTTTTTTTTCACGGCAATGAGGCTTAATTGTAATTAAATCTGCAAAATTAACATTTGTATCATATTTCAAAAATGTTTTGGGTTCTACTGTATCATATGTTTCTTTCATATTTGACGTGCGAAATGGAATTTGTTTGAAAAAAGAAAACTCGTTGTCTGAAATAAAATTTTGCATGATGAAAATTTCATTTTTATGAATCGTAAGATGTACCGGATTGAATATAAAATATACATTTACATTTTGTAAATTTTGTTGTACAAAATGATATCTAAAAATATATGTCGCCAATTTTGTATAATACCGTTCTTCGTTATGTATTGGAAAATAAATAGGCGGAGGTCGTAAAAAACAGTTTCGCGTATTTTCAATCATATCCTCTGTGTAATCTATAAAAACAACATTTGGAATTGTTTTTAATAATTTAATGATAGAAGCTATACCATATTCTTCTAAAATGATTGGACGAGTTAATGCGGTTATTTCTTCCAGTAACTCTTTATTCGATTCAAAATTCAAGACATAAATTAGATAGGAACAAAAAATGTTTTCCAATTCAAAATCCTTTTTTATTTTATCAATGTATTCAATTCTTTCGTTATCTTTTTCATCTATCAAAAGTGCATCGTCTACATTATAATGGTTATACGAAAAAGATGTTTCTAGGTCGGAATCAATTTCTGACAATCCAATAGGCGTAATAGGAACAAATTGATTCGTAATGGTGAGAAACCCAATTACTTGTCCATCTTCTACAATTTGTAGATATATTTTGCACGGGACGTCATCTTCCATAGAGGATAAAAACACCCTTGTTTCGGCGTATGTATTCCATTCATTATTTAATAATGTATATTCATAATTATTGTCAATAGAACTCGGAAAGCATGGAAGAAAATGATTATCATTTACTTTTATCCCAACGACTTTACCACGAACATTTATAACTTGTATAGGTATCATCTTTTTGGCTTTGCATTTTTCAATCAATGTAGATAACAATATAGGTGGTTCAAAGTCATATTCCAAACTTTTTAATGGTTTGCATGCTCTCAACTTTGTTGAAATAACATGGAATGCGTCATTAAAATTTTGAGGCAATTCAGTCAAATCAAAATAGGGACTTGTTTTTACATCAGGTCGTTTAATAAATGTGAATAATGGTTCAAAAAACACACCACTTTTTAAAATAATTATATTCTTTTTGAGAGGGTTAAAAAAGGAACCAGAGTAGTGATTTGCTGGGCAAATTAATTTTATGCGCGCACTATCTTCTAAATCAAAAATGACGACATTTACACCATTTGTAAAAATAATATCGGGTCGTGTCATCAAATCCCATGTATATGTATAATCAATATAATTATCGCTGATTAAAAAATCAATATAGTTTTTAAATGCAGAACATAATTTTGCAAAATTTGGATGCGTTTGCAAAACACCGTAGATTTTTGTTTCAGCAAATTCACCAAAATCTATTTCTCTTGCGGGTTCTGCAAATGTTTCAATCAACGAACCATTTTGCAATGTGATAAAAATATCCAATGTTAATTTTGATATGATTAATTGAATCAATTGAGATGTATAACCTTCCGTTCTTTTTAATCTTATGCCATTATTAAAATATTTAATATCGGCAATGCAATTCAAAAATGATTTTTTCGAATTGTTTTCTATGCCATGACGCATAATACATAATTCATTTTTTTTAATTGTATGGTCTAGTTCACTTACTTCGTGGTCTTCGTTGAAATCGTTAAAGAAAATTTGGATACTTTTAGGTGGATAACTCCATGTATATTCTTCCAATGGAAACTTATCAGTGCGAATTACAAGAAACTTGTCGTGTTTTTTTTGTTCCGTTTTTTCGCGGACAATGATTCGTGGAGAGTCTTCATTAAAAAACTTGTATTTTTGGTCGCATTTAGACATGATAGATTTTTGACGTTCAGACTTCCAATTTGTAAAACAACATGGAAGACAATTTTTCATGACACCCGGGCCAGTTTTTTTATAATCATCCCTTGAACCATGGACTTCTTTATGAAAAAATTCAACCACATATTTTCCTTTCTCAACCTTTTTATCAATGATTTTACCACATTGTCCACTGTCTACTTGTTCTTGTGTCATGGGTGTATTATCTAATAAGCACCAATAACGCGGACAAATATAGTATAAATCATCACCTTCCTGTGTTGTATATTGTAAAATTTCATCATTTTTCTCATTTAAAAGTTCAGGGTTTTCTCTATTTATTGCATCCAATTCCTGGCGGTTTAAAATAATAGGTTGTCGTTTTCTATTTGTTTGACAATCGCTCGTATAACCTCTGCCTTCTGGTTGATTTTTAAAAACATCCTTGTCATAATTTTCCATTCGTCTTGAAAAATAATTGTGCAAGGAAGAATTTGCTAATATTTTTTCAACATACTCTTGGTCTTCCATTAATCGTTTTCGTCTTTCTTCCACATTTTCACCCCCGTATTGTTTTTTTTCGTCAATTTCAACTTCAGCGCCTTCATTGTCTGAATATTCTTCATCCGAATCAATATCAAAAAGCGAATTTAAAAAATCAATTTCTGCTTTTGTTTTTTCTGGAACTTCAGGGATAATTGAAACATCCACTGATTCTGGCATTTCTGCAATTTCTGGCACTTCTACCATTTTTTTTGGAATTGTCTGCACGACAACGATTTCTGATTTTGTTTTACAATTTTCTTTAATTAATTTTAAAGGATACGATGTGTATCCAGGCATTTTTATACGCATCATTGAATCAATAAAAATAAACAAAAATTTAACAATATTTAGTTTTGGAATTTTATATATCTCAAAAATGTTTGTATTCTCTAATGGATTCATGGTTATATTTATAGGCAATCCCGGATTGATTAATAATAATTTTCTTCCTAATCGTTCCTTTTCTTTAAATTCTCTAAAGAAACTTTCAAAAATAGATGCTGCATTTTCTCTTGTTACATTATAATTATTCACTAAATTATCAATAATATTTTCAATTCGTACTTTTTTTCTTCGAATACTACTTTCAATAAATGATTCCATACTACTTTGTACGTTAAAATGAGGTATTCGTTTATATAATAAAAATGCTTTGTTTGCACTTGCACTTTCAACCGCAAAAATTGGTTTAATGCAATCATAAGGAATTTTCAATTCTCTATCAACCAAATTGATAAAACACGACAGATTAGTAAATATAATACTTTCTAATAATTCTACTGTTATAATAGGTTTTGTAATTTTCATTTGAGTAAAAAATAAAATTAATGGATTAAAAATTTCATCCAATCCTCTATTGATAAAGTCTATGCAACGAGTTAAACTAGATGTTTTAACATTTATCAAAATGCGTATATCTCCATTTTCAAAAAGTTGGCATATAAAACCATCTTGATAATAACAAACCGACAATCTTTTATCAATTTCACTATTAAAAGAATTCATATTTGCTAAACTGCTAAACGGTATTTTTATACCAGTCTTTGTAAGTTCTTTTGTAAAAAATCTAAAAATATTAAGTGATTTTTTAGGTGTATTGTATTTTATCATTGGCATTTTTTCAGTGCAATGGGATATATTAAAAATAGAACGTACTGGAATTTGTTGACTACCTGCAATAATAAAGTCCATCTGTTTAAATCCAATCATTTCATTACCATAATTTATTTCACCTTTTTTATTTTGATAAATATTATAAAACATGTCTATTTTGTTATAGAAAGATTCCAACGACAAAATTTTTTCCGGGTCTACTGGCTCACTATGTTTCGGAAAATAGTTTACAATTTCGTTTTCAGAAAAAGTTTTTAAATCTTCATAGTAACAAAGAAATAAATTATTATCTGTGGTTGGTGTCATCCAATTGTTATTTACATTTAATTCAAACTCTTCATTTTTAGTTAAAAAAGGATTTGCCTGGAATGTTTGTGAAGACAACCCAAGTGTTTTATATTCGTCTAGTTTTGTCATTAAATACATTTGATTTACAGAATGAATTGGATTGGCAATATATATTTTATTTTTAATTGTTTCAATTGGGTCATCTTCATTTATCAATAACTGAGTAAAAGAAACATCAATTCCACTGCGAATATTGTCGAGTTCCATTTCTGAAAAAATAAATGGTGCCATTTCATCCACCACGTCTGAATTTGCATAAGAAACTCTAAAAACATCATCATGTGGATTTTCCTGAAATAATTCTGTCAATTCCTCTGTGCTTTTATGATAATAACCAAAAAAAACAATAATTTTTTTTACAATGTTATCTTTCAATATATTTATCTTAAATTTTGGTATCATACTATTCCAAAATATTTTAAATGTCGAGAGTATAACTTGTCTGAATAGTTGGAACCATTTTAATATGGTTAATATTATTTTCAATTATAATATTTGCGGTAGAACATGCATCTGTTTCTTCCGTTACATCCAAATCTTCATATTGTTCCATTTCGGCCTCGACATTCCTCATTGCTTCCATATCCAATAAAATTTGGAATGCATTTGTTCCAAACAATCCTTCTTGACCACACATTACATTTGCAGAAATGCCACGCATTGTATCAAGTTCTGCATGTTTTGCCGCCCTTAAAAATATTTCGGGAGTTTCTTCAAAAGATGCTTTTGCAATCGGTCCAATATTATCATTATTTATCCCATGTCTAAAAATGGACACTAACTTGTGATTATGTGTCATTCTATCAATAAGAATACTTAGATGATGAAAATTAATATAAGCTCCATCAAACTCGATTACTTCTGTCATCTCATTGTAGATAGCCTGTCTAGCAGCTTCAATTCCAAATAATTCAAATATGGTGATTATGTTATTTGTAGTCGTACGCTTTTTATCTATAAATTCAAGACCTAGCACATCCAACAAGTTACTACCAACGCCGTCAAGAACCCAAATCTCCTTTGTTTCATATTTTGTATTCTGCAAGACGACGTTGTCCTTGATTTTTCGCAAATTAATCTTTTTAATTCCTTTGACACCACGTAAGATAACATTCTTGAGTAAATTTTGTTGAAAGTTCTTTAACATGAAAATGTCATCTGTTTGGTCGAGAGAATTCTTCTTTTTTGACTTTTGATTTTCCAGACGAATGCGAAATATTAAATTGTCTGCATTATAGTCGGAGAAAATACAGCTGATTCCTTCGATATTCGATAATGTAAAATTTATATCATCCATCGTAATATTTTTTTCGAGCATTATCTCAGGATTCATAATCATCCGTATTACCCATTTTGTATGATTGTCTTCCTGTAAAGTTGCTCCACATGTTTGAATCATTGTATTGAACATTTTGTATTGTTCAAGCAATAATACATCATCACTAATTGTGGTTGTTTCGTCATTTGGGTCGAAACAAATCGATGATGATTTTACTATATCTCCTAATATAGTATATTCAATCATATGCATTATTTTTGTAGCAGATTCTTTGTTGGTCTCATCTTCAGGGTTCAAATAAACAGATAATAAGGGATTTTTGGGTTCTGAAGATAATGTTAAAATTTCTTCTAATCTTGGAACACCACGGGTTACATTTGATTTAGAGGAGACGCCTGCAAAATGAAAAGTGTTTAATGTCATCTGTGTGACAGGTTCTCCAATGCTCTGTGCAGCAACTAATCCAACCATTTCTCCAGGAGCCACAATAGAACGTTTGTATTGTAGAGTAATCATTTCTAAAAGAATAACAATACTCGCGCGGTTGAATCGACGAACAAACAATAGGTCTTTAGGTGATAAGAAGAATTGGAAAAGAGTAATGAATAATTCCGTGGGAGAATTATAGTGCAAATTTTTGAGTCTTGTCAAAGTTGTTTCGCATAGTTCATAAACTTCTTGCGGTGTTATATCGACAATTGAATCTGCATTTAATCCTTGCTGTCCAGAAATATTATTAATAATGTGTGTAAATGCAACAGGGCAACGAACACACGTGTCTGTCTTGTTTTCCATTATACTTTTTACAATTTCATTTCTTGATTGCACCATTTTATTTGCGATATCTTTTTCCAAATCCTTTGTAGTTTCTCTTCGATACCGTTTAAATGCTGCTGTCGTGAAAAGTCCTTTTATATCGTTTTTGTCGTCTATCGGAAAGGAAAAATGCATAAAAATTTCCTCGACGTTCATACGAAGCAAATTCAATGTTTGATTTTCTACACGCATCGGGTCGATTCCATCATCGCCATACAAAAACTGAACAATCTTGTTTTTATTGGAACGAACCGTCATATCATAATTCACTACCAAATCCTCCAAACCTTTTATCAGTCTTCTTTGAATATAACCAGTCGTCGATGTTTTTACAGCAGTGTCTATCAAACCGACACGACCACCCATTGCGTGAAAGAATACTTCTGATGGCGAAAGACCATTAATGTAAGAATTCTCAACGAACCCACGCGCTTTCGCAGTGTCATCAAACTTTGTAAATTGTGGAAGAGTCCTGTCTTCAAACCCATATGGTATTCTTTTTCCGTTTACATTTTGCTGACCAACACAAGCAATCATCTGTGCAATATTCAATTCTGACCCTTTTGACCCAGCTTTCAACATGATGACAAATCTATTATCCACTGAGAGACTGTCTATCGCTATTTTAGAAGTCTCTGCAGTCGATTTATTCAAGATATTATTCACTCTCGTTTCAAATTCTTCTAAATTACTCTTGCCAGTTGTATTTTGAAAAATACTTAACTGCGTCTCTTCAATCAGCACATTCACATTATCGTTTTTCTCTATAATTACAGCATTTATTTTTTCTCTCGTGTCTGTAGTTGTAATTAAATCGTTAATACCCACACTGAACCCGTGAATTTTGAGAAAGCTCGTGATGATATTTTGGAGATTATCGATAAAGTTTGAAGCGGCCATATTTCCGAAATCATTGCAGATGCGGTTTATGAATCCTTTACTTCCATTCAAAGCACTTTTGTCCAATTGACCGTTCAGATAACTACCGTTCAAAACATTTATTTCACTCCCTCCGCGCAATTTCAATGAAATAGGTGGCAAAATTTGCGTCATGATTTCATTGCTTGTAATCTCCTCTTTTTTTAGAAGCTCGACATTTACTTTGTCAAATGCCATAAGAAGATTCATTGCGTCACTTCGCGAAAACTTCATATCTTTTTTTGTAAATAAGTAAGAACCAACCATCGAGTCTTGATAAATTCCAATAATAGGTGAATTGCTACTCGGACTGATAATTTGTTGCGAGACTACCGCTAAATTTTTCAATTCGGCGTCACAAACAATATCTTGAGGCATGTGCAAGTTCATTTCATCGCCATCAAAATCAGCATTATATGGTTTTGTTGCAGCAACATTTAGACGAAATGTGTCTCCCTTTCTCATGATTTTAGCAATGTGTGCCATCATACTCATTCTATGAAGTGATGGTTGTCTATTGAACAATACTACGTCTCCATTCATCATGTGTCTATGAATAATGTCCCCGTTTTCCAGATTGATAGAAGTCCTGTCAATATATCTTAATGTAATAGATTCACCATTCTTTTTTTCCCATATTTTTGCTCCTGGATATATATCTGGACCATTCAATACAAGTTTTTTGAGAAATGCTTTATTCATATCATTTACGACAATCGGTTTGGTAATATTTTTTGCGATTTTCATGGGAATTCCTAGTTCTCTTATAGAAATATTTGGGTCTGCTGTAATAACAGACCTCGCACTGAAATCTACGCGCTTTGCCATTAAATTTGAACGCATGCGTCCAGATTTTCCATTGAGCCTGTCCTTGATAGACTTTAACGGTCTTCCGCTTCGCTGTGCTGTCGAAAGAACTCCTGGTATTTTATTGTCTATTTGTGTCGCTACATAATATTGTAAAACAGATGTCCAATCATCGATGATATTTGTTTGCGCATTGTTAGCAATTTTTTCTTGTAATATTCTGTTTGTTTTAATAATCATTATTAAAATATGACTGAGGTCATCCTCACTCCTTTGTTGATGGTCCATTTTTACAGAAGGACGAATAGAAGGAGGAGGTATAGCCAAAACTTGACAAACCATCCACTCTGGTCTTGACCAAATTGGACTAAATCCCATAAAAAATACATCCTCGTCCGAAATCCTTTTAAAAATCTTAATGACCATTTCAGGTGTTATGCGCAATGTAATCGGTTCCTTATTTTCTTTGTTCGTATCCGTCCATTCCATTGTTATTTTTGCAAGGTCTTCTTTTTTTATCTTTCCTTTTAAACAACCACATCCATCGTCTGTATCTTCGCCACAACGTTTTACTTTACTCGCAATAGCGAATATATATTTCCATCGATGTTCATTTGTCATATCAAGAGCCTGTTTGTATTTTTCCTTGTTAATCAAAATTTTACTGCACTTGAAACAAACGCATCGTAATATTTTCAAAACAGTATTCAAAAATTGAATGTAAAAGACGGGTCGAGCCAACTCTAAATGACCAAAATATCCAGGAGTCTGCATATAATCAAGGCCATCTGTAGGACATATAGCACCCGGTTCCCCAACACCCATTCGCGGGTCAAAAATACCCTTGGGTACTGGTTTGTTATTTACATATGTTTCTTTTGTCGTAATTTCAACCACCGAACCATTGCGAATTTCTTCTGGTGACATTATACCAAATTGAATACCAATGATTCTAGAAGGATTCACAACTTGCGCACTGATTGTATTTCGTGACATCTTTTAATATATAATATATAATTTATTTTTATATTAAAATCAATTTAATTTAGCGATTGATGAAACCCTAAAAGAAAATAACACAATATAATATGTTTTGGGGAGAAAATGTTTCCGAATTAACAAAAAATATATTTGTCATCATTCCTACACAACAAATGAGTTATGATGACAAATTAAACGCAATAAGTCGTCTCGTTATCTATTTATCTCTTATTGGGTTTTTGTTGACTTTATCCATTACGTATCTTATTATGGGAATAGTGACTTTGGGAGGGATTTATTTTTACAAACAAAAATTCAAAGAAGGATTTACAGGAAAAAAAGTTAGCTTTAATGAAATAAAAGAGGAATATTATCCTATAACAACGACAAACCCTATGAATAATATTTTATTAACAGATTACCAGGACTCGAAACGCAAAGAAGCTCCTCCTTCCTTTAATCCAGAAGTTACAGAAATTATTAATAAAAAAACAAAAGAGGGTATTAAAAAATTACATAATGGACTCGATGTAAAACAATTATTTTCAGGTTTAGGAAATAATTTTGAATTTGATAATATGATGCATCAATTTTATAGCATGCCTTCCACCACTATTCCAAATGACCAGGGAGCATTTAGCGAGTTTTTGTATGGTACAATGTCTTCCTGTAAAGATGGAGACCCGACTGCTTGTTTGCAAAACACTTATAGATATATTTAATTTTTTTTAATATTATAATATAAAATGGACATATTTAATAATATATCGAGAGGATGCAATGATAATGAATATTTAGACCAACGTGCTATACAGAATATGAATGGTTCAAATTATCTTCTGAAAAATTATTTTGCAGAAGATACAACTATGCAAAAACCAATGAACTTTGCACTCATGCAACCCTTTATGTTTTACAACGGGACCAATGGAATTGGTTTGAATGGTTATAATATTGATGAGAATTCAAAATTAACGATTGGTTCTCTACAAACACACCCTCGTTCTCGTATTGACTTAATACAACGTCCTTTTGTAACTGTACCTTATTTAGGAAGAGGGTCAGTAGATCCAGTATCTGAATCTCAAATTATGCAAGGAGAGACATATACAAACAAAAAGAGTTACAATCAACTATCGGAAATTTCTTACTTGCCTCTATCAAACACACCTCTCATTCAAAGTATAAAAAATACAATTACAAACCCGGTTTTTCTGGTAGAAGACAATGCTGGCGATTGCACTCGAGGCGGTCTTCCTTCGAGAGAATTATTTCGTGATAAATAAAATTTTATAACCTTTGATATAATTATGAATTTTTCATTTCCATCTCTTTATAAAGAAATAGAAAGTAGATATATTGACGATGATGAAGTATCAGAAGTAGTTCATATTCTTACAGAAAATGTATACAGGGAAGAATTATTAAAATTATTCAATAAAGAAAAATATGATGAAACAATGGATGATATGGTTGAAACATTGTATAATCAAATAAAAACAAATGAAAATATTTCTAAACTTGTAGAAATGTTAAAAGACAATTATCAAGATGAAATGATGGCTTTTACGGTTTTATTTTCATACGATTATTTTTATTTATTTCTTCCCGTCTTGAAAAGTATACTAGAAGACACGCCTGTTGATATTCAACCACTATTTTTTTTTATAAATAAATAATATGTTTTCACGAAATAATAACACGAAAGAAAATTATAAACTTGAACAGAAACAAAATCAATCCGCCTTTAATTATATTTTTTACAATTCCAATATAACTCCTCAATTTCAGGGAAATGGTATAGGAATATCAAAACTTCATGCATCCTTACTAAGTGAAAACTACATGGACATTGACTCTGACCTTAAAGGAATTGGTTCTTGTAATTTTATCGACCCTCTGCCAAAGGTAGAAAATATGTCCAAAACGTTAAGTTTTTTAGATATATACGAAAAAAAACAGGTGGCTCCCCTGACTAGTTATTCTTATCAGAATGAAAGACCGTTTTATACTTAGAGATGAAGAATAAACAAGTTTCCGAATATTAAGAAAAGTTGCTGAAGTGTCAGAATAAATTTAGCCGTGGTTGTTATAGGATTAACAAATGTATAACCGACAGATGTTTGTAACGTAATAGATAAATTTAATAAATCCAACGTGGTTACCTTTTTTTTATCATTTGTCAAAAATTGTTCACTTATTATTAAATATATTACAAAAAAAATAGTGATAACCATTAAATTGTATAAAATAGTTCGAGGAAGTTGTTTCATATTATATAAAAATATTTTATATAATATAATGGCCTGTACACGTAATGATAAACCTGAATTAACAACACAACAATTATCATCAATCGGGAATTATCATTTGATGGTTCCTGGAAATGGTACCCAACCATTTTATATTGAAGACCCGCAGATTCGAATTCAGAAATGGGGTGGTTGTTCGTACACAAATATGATTGATATCGATAGTTCTTTGAAAAGCATTGATAAACGTTTAACATGTGATGTTTTTCAAAAAACAAATTTGCCTACATCTAGACCTATACATTATCCTTCGACAAATTTATTATATACAGAGAATTCGAGAACAATTTGTCCGGCATGGAATTTAAAAGGTGTAGAAGTTATCAAAAGCGACTATTTGCATTATGACCCTAGAATAAAATCGTCCATTCCTTTTACACATAATCTAAGTTCTAGAGATATTGAAAAACAAAGATATGTCCCCATTTATAAAAATTTTCAAGATTACATTTGAAAAATTCACTTTTTTTAATATATAATAATATGGAACTCGCAATACCTATTATTGCTTTAGTGGGATTAATTGCTATTAAAAATCGAAAGGAAAAATTCAAGACTATGGGGAAAAATCCTCAATATTTGCCTAATGTAAATGAACCTGTACCAAATTATCCAAAAGTGTCAAAGGATGATTCTGTGAATCATTATCCAGATTCTCATGCCGCAACAGATAAATATTTTACACAAACAATGTATCAAAAGGAGGCTCCAGCAATAAAACAAATACAGTCTTTAAGTGGAAATTATATAGACAAAAAGGATTTTACACATGAAAATATGACTCCTTTTTATACAACAAAAATGGGTTCATCTATCGGTCCGAACGACTCTTTTTTAGATAACATGACAGGTTCTACCAATTCTATTAAAAAAAGCGAACAGGCTCCTTTGTTCAAACCACAAAATGATATTAATTGGGTGAATGGCATGCCAAATATGGACGAATTCTACCTTTCACGTGTTAATAAAAGTGTAATGAAGAACGACGAGCGCCCTTTTACGAGTGAGATGGTTGCCCCAGGGTTGGATAAAGGTTTTGAGAGTTCTGGAAGTGGTGGTTACAATAGCGGAATGGAAGCACGAGAAAAATGGATGGATAAAAATGTAGATGAATTACGGGTGGATACAAATCCAAAAGTATCGTACAAGTTGGATAATTTGGAAGGACCCTCCAAAAGTTTAGTTTCGAATCTTGGAATTCAAGCTCCTGTCAACAAAAATCTTCCAGACTCTTTTTACGAAATAACCCCCGAACGATATTTCACGACACCCACGTCGAAAGGACCTATGATGCATTCGGAAGAAATGATGAAGGAACAAAATCGTATCGATACAACAAAATCATATGCAGGACCCCCTACTGCTCCCATAAAACAAACTGGTTATATTAATAAAAATTATGAAGAATCGTCGCGAATACCCCTTCCTACAAGTGCGCCGATTCCGAGCGCTGTTGGAAAAGGAAACATGAACGATTTAAACAATCAACAACAAAGTCATACAAATTATTTGAACAATCGAGCAAATAACCAACAACAACCATTGTTTTTAAACTTGTCGCAGACAGTAGGGTCTATTTTATCACCTATTACAGATATTATTCGACCAAATAAAAGGGATGAAATGTCAAATAACCCTCGCATTTATGGGAACGCAAAAGCAGGAACAAATACTTATATTGCAAATCAAACCGTGGCACCAACCATTAAGGAAACGACTCTTTATACACCAAATTCCTTTCAAGGTCAATTGAATGGTGTAGGAGGTTATGTAACACAGAATACACCCCCTGTAAAAGAAAGGGAAGAATTGACATATACTTCTTATGGAAATGTAGGCGGGATGGCAAACAATCTTGGATTCAAGGATTATTCAGCAGATTATCGACAAACGAATAATGAATTAAAAGAACCTACTACATATTCTAGGACAAACCATGGCAGCACGCAAACGTTTAATCCGCAAATGAATATGAATACGGCAAAACTAGATGATGACCGAGTAAATAATAGACAATGGGTCCCAAGTGCGATGCCGCAGATGTATGCACACAAGGAAATGTTAGGCGAAACATATAAACCCCCTGAAATGACGACAAACATTGATGATAGATTAAACGCAAATTTACTGGATGCGTTTAAGGCAAATCCATACACTCAGAGTTTGCAAAGTTATTAATATCAGTCCGACCATAAAAAAAATTGAAATTAAATTTCAAAATAATAATTTGTACAAATACAAAGGATGTTCTCACAAAGTAACACAAACTTCACCTCTATCGACATTGACTTTTTGAGACATCCTGTATTTATGCAGCAGGAAGAAGAAGAGCTCGCAGAAAATACCCCATATCCTTTACAGAGACAGACGAATGAATGGATACGTTTTTATGGTTCTTATCCGACGTATGGAGCCCTTATTACAAATGAAGAAGAAATAGCATTCAGAATTCGCATGGGAGACCGACACGTAGCAGGAATAAGAATACCTCGCAGTGACGACAGAATAATGCGTCGCGATGTTGTGCGAAAAATAGGAGACCTCATTGGACAAATAGACAAGTTTTCAGCAGAAGGATTAGTATGGAACAAAAAACCTGGCTGCATAGAGCTTGAATTTGACGGACATCTGGTTGTTTTCAAGATATATGTATGCGACGATACGGAAATGTTTCATGTGCTTGCAGAAGGAAGGACCAATGAAAAATTAAATAAAATAATTTATAGCGTAAGAGTGTTGTACCAAGAAAACGACGCACTGCCTAGCTTCGAATCGATTGAGCTTACACCGGAAAAATGGGAGGCTACTTATGATGTCACCAGAGAACAAACAATGGAATACGTTTCGTTCCTGTTTTTTTGGCCAAAAAGAGACTAGTCAAGAAAAGAAAAATCGACTAATGTGTTTTGAATGTCATGAATGTAATTGTAAATTAACTTAAAAGTGAGGCCACTTGACCAATACCTTTTTTAATTTAAATGTAATTTATATGTTTATTTAATGAAGCTCATTAGTTATTCGCAAAACGGAGAAAAATCGTTGGAAGAAATGGTATGTTATTGTGCGAGAGTTTCAAATCCAACGAATCAACATAATACAGAAACGAATTCTCGCTTGATAAATTATTTACTGAATCATAATCATTGGTCGCCTTTTGAAATGGTATCGATTTGTTTAGAAATTGAAACAACCCGAGACATTGCTCGCCAAATTTTGCGCCATCGTTCTTTTTCGTTTCAAGAATTTTCACAAAGATATGCAGTGGCAAACTTGGAGTTTCAATATAAACCAGCGAGATTACAAGATAAAAAAAATCGGCAAAATAGCATCGAAACAAACGACGCAGAATTAGAACAATTATGGGTGGATAAGCAAACGGATGTCTCTAAATTGATTGAAGAAACATATACATGGGCAATTGAAAATGGAATTGCAAAAGAACAAGCAAGGGCTGTTTTACCAGAAGGCATGACTTTATCAAAAATGTATATGAATGGCACTCTTCGTTCGTGGATACATTATATTCAACTTCGCTCGGGAAAGGAAACCCAAAAAGAACATCGTGATGTGGCTATTGCATGTGCGATGGCCATAAAAGAAATTTTTCCAATGATTGAACAATTTATCGCGACGTAATTTGAGAAAGTTTAGGCGTGTAAATAGGGTCAATTAATTCAGGAACCATGTATGCATATTTACTTGGCCTATTTCCGTATGTTTTGATATTCGTAATACTATTACATACACCATTTTTTAAACAATTAGAGGGCTTTGTTTTGTAAAGGTTTGAGACATTTTGTGTTCCACAATTATTACAATTTAAACTTTTATAGGGTTCGTATGTATTATAATCATATGTTTCAAGAGCAACAACATCCTTTTTCAAAATATAATTGCTCGCAGATACTGCTCCTTGGGTTGCAAATTGTGCATTACTAGGTTTATAAATAACCCTTCCACAGTGTTTTCCCCCACTTGCCAAGTTTTGATAATTTTGATTTGTAACCTTTGTGACAAAAGCTATCATTTCTTTGTCACCTCTTTTATCTAATTCGACATATAATTCTTTGAGAAAATCATTATAAGATAATGTTTTTAAATGGAGAACAATGGAAGAAAAAGTCGGGTCGTAACCGATTAAAAAGTTTGAAATGTAATCTATTATATTTAATTCGACGCCTTCTTTTATAACAGTATTTGGTAAACAATTTGCCACATAAAAATTGTCGATAGATAGCGGGTCGCCTGGTTTGCATAATTCAGAAAGATAATCGCATGGAACAACAAAATTAAAACTTTTTTGTTCAAATGTTTGACATCTATTTTGAAGATATTGATATGTTGTTGTATAATAATTTTGTTTCAAATTGGTGGAGGAACGGACTAATCGTAATGCGTTTTTTTGCTGATTACAGCAAAAGGGTTCATCCCCTTTTACTACGATTGGTTGACTTCCGTTTTGCATAATAACTGGAGGTTTTTGATAATAATTTACAGTTGGGTAAATATTAGAAACTGTTGCAACGCCCCGAAAGGTTTCACATAATTGATTGGTTTTTTCAATATTGTTTTTTTCACCCACTTTATTTTGTAATATATTGACACACCCAGGCATATCCATCAACTGAGCCACCAAATTTCCACGAGTGCTGCTCTTTACTTCACGATTCTCTTGATACTCTCCTGGAAGTGTTTGAAATACAGATATACCTTTTCGGTATTGTTTCAAAGGCCTTGCTTGACCAGTTTTATAAACTACGTTATTTGTCAAATCTCTGTTTGTATAGGGACGAATATTTCCCCATGTAATTCCTATAGGATTGCTAAAGAATCCGGTTCCCTTCCATGTTTTGTATCCACCTTGTCTTAAACGGTTATTATAACCTACCATTCCTTGTGGATAAAAAGCTGAAGACATTATATAATATAATTATATGAAAAAATATATTAAAATTACATGTTTTTGTATAGTCGTGTTTATTTTACTTTTATTTATTCCTCCGTTAATTGAAGGATTTGATGAATGTATCATCGACACCCTCGCTAATTTAAAAATGGATGTTGCCCAAATAAAGGAAGAACTAAAAACTCCAAAGGATACTTCGATTCCAGAGGAACATGTAGAGTTAGCAAAACAATCAGAAGAAACATATAATGAATTAACTGATAATATCTCGGATGCTTTAAATACCATTTAAATAAAATATTGGAAAATAATATGTCTGCTCCACAATATATACCAGATTATGCTGGAAGTTTAAAAGGCACTGAAATTTTAACACCAGAAGAAGCTAATATCTCCGGCGAAGGAACATCTGATACCACCCTAAGAAGAGATTTTGCGGGGTTGGCCAGTTATCTGTGTGCCATTACTGGAGGATGCAAATCAGATAGTAGTACTGTTACGAATGATGGAACATATAATTTCGGGAAAAAGTTTTTTTTTAATACTAACAATAAATGTTCTTTGATAGGAGACGATAATACTCATTGTAATCCTACATCCAAAGCAGGAGATTCTGTGTATGAATATATATATGTAAATACAACTAGCAATGGTCTTTTACCAGGTATATTAACAAATGTAGAAAACTTGGCAAAAATACCTGGCAAGATGGTGGGTGTAATGTCTGGTTTAAGTGGTACAAAATGTAAATGTGTGACATTAAATGTTACTGGTAACGATGGTGTTCAAAAATGTGCGGGTGCATTCATAAATTCGAGTGATGTAAATGAAGCGGATATTGTAAAAAATACTTGCAATAGTAATATTATCACACCCACTTATTCTTCCGACTCTCCACTTTCAACCTCTGCCCTGACTTCCGGGTTAACTTCTGGGCTAACATCGGGACTATCAACATTTGGATTTGGGAAAAGTGGATTTACCACAATGTATCTAAATAGAGTAAATATAATTGAACGATTATTTTTTATTATGATAAATTTATTAGCCCTCTTTATTTTATATAGGATAATAATATAAAAATAAATTGATTTATAACTATTAACTTGTCTGATGTATAAAATGAGTGAATTCGATAAATCATACAATGAGAACCAAACTGCTTGGGATTTATTAGGTTCTTATTTCAATGAAGAATATCTCGAAAAATTAGTCAAGCATCAGCTGGAGTCGTATAACAACTTTACGAATGTTCAAATTTACAAAACGATTGAGATGTTTAACAATCTCAAAATTACATCGGAGCAAGACTATAACCCTAAATGTAAAAAACACAGTCTTTATATTTATTTGTCCTTTGATAATTTTAGGTTAGGACAACCTCAGATTAACGAAAACAATGGAGCGATAAAGGTCATGTTTCCATCTGAAGCAAGACTTCGAAATTTCACGTACTCGTCCACAATGTCTATTGATATCAATGTGACATTTAAAATTTTGACAGGTGAAAATTTAGATATAGAAACCATGCTTTACAAAAAAATGCCAAATGTTCATATTGGTAAAATGCCTATAATGGTTGGGTCAAGTTTATGTGTTTTAAAACAATATAGTATTTTAGAAAAAACGAAAATCGGAGAGTGTCAATATGACACAGGTGGTTATTTTATCATTAACGGTTCTGAAAAAACAGTTTTGGCACAGGAACGTGCCGCAGAAAATAAAATATATTGTTTTAATGTTAGTAAAAATAATACGAAATATTCGTGGGTAGCAGAATTAAAATCGTCGCCTTCTCACAAATGTATTTCCACAAAACAAATTAATATTATGTATTCTAGTAAAGACAGTGGTGGTGGAAGAGCATTTCATATTCAAATACCTAGAATAAAACAACCAGTGCCGTTATTCATCGTGTTTAGAGCCCTTGGCGTGACGAGTGATAAGCAAATTTGCGAGAAAATATTACTTGATATCGACAATGCCGTGATAAATATATTACAGGGTTCGATAATAGAAGCAAATTCTTGTTTAACACAGGAAGACGCAATTGTCTATTTGTCCAATTATGTCTTGTATTCTCCCATCAATATGGATAAAGAAGCGGGACAAGAAAAGAAGCGAGATTTTGTATTAGACGTTTTGTCAAACGACCTTTTTCCACATTGCAATACAGATGAAAAAAAGTGCTTTTTCCTCGGATATATGACAAAAACAATTATTTATGCAATCATTCAAAAAAAAGAGGACGATAGGGATTCTTATTTGAATAAACGTGTTGATTGTGTGGGAGTTTTGATAAATAATCTATTCCGGAATTATTTTAACAAAACCCTCAAAGACGCAGAAAAACAAATTATTCGTGAAATAAATACAGGGTCTTGGAAATCAACCGACGATTATTTGAATATTATTAATCAAACAAATATCTATAAAATTATCAAATCATCTACTATCGAAAATGGGATAAAGCGGGCTCTCTCTACAGGAGATTTCGGATTGAAACATTCGAGTAGTAATAAAGTAGGTGTAGCTCAAGTAGTCAATAGATTGTCTTATGTTGCTACTATCAGTCACATGCGTAGAGTTTCCACACCTCTTGACAAAAGCGGCAAAATGGTTCCACCAAGATTATTAAATAATACATCATGGGGATTTTTATGCCCAGCCGAAACCCCCGAAGGTCTTTCTGTTGGCGTAGTTAAAAATCTCAGTTTCATGACACATGTTTCTATTTATTCTTCTACCGAACCTATTGTCGATATTGTGAGACAATTTATCATACCTATCGAAACTATCACATTACCTTTAACAGAAACTAGCAAAGTATTTATCAATGGAGCTTGGGTTGGAATTCCGAGCATCGACCCCTATGAATTATTTTTAAAATTAAAAGAGTTGAAACGCAAAGGTATAATAAATATTTATACGTCCATTGTGTTCAATTATCAAAAAGAGGAAATTATCATTTGCAATGACGCGGGACGATTACTACGACCTTTGCTCATAGTAAAAAATAACAAAACAAACCTAACCCCTGAAATCATGCAAAAACTAAAGGACCGTGTTATAAATTGGATAGATTTATTCACAGATATTTATATTGATTCTGCTGTATTGGAATATATTGACGCAAGCGAACAAAATAATAGTCTAATCGCGTTAGACCCGAAAGACCTCGAGAATGCTAAATACACTCATTGTGAAATTCATCCCAGCACATTATTCGGTGTTCTCGCCTCATGTATTCCATTTCCTGAACATAATCAATCACCCAGAAATACATATCAGTGCGCCATGGGAAAACAAGCCATCGGGATTTATGCCAAAAATTATGCAGAAAGAATGGACAAAACATCATATATTTTATCTTATCCTGCAAGACCATTGACAGATACGCGATTGATGAATTTGCTGAAATTACATGAGATACCTGCTGGAGCAAATATAACAGTTGCTATCATGAGTCATTCAGGTTATAATCAAGAAGATTCGTTGCTTGTTAATAAGGGGTCCATCGACAGAGGTCTTTTTCAAGCAACTATTTATAATACAGAAAAAGACGAAGATAAGCAAAAAATCAATGGCGAAGAAGAATTGCGATGCAAACCTGATACCAAGAAAACAAAATCAGTAAAGTTTGCAAATTACGACAAAGTTCAACAGAATGGTCTCGTTCCTGAAAATACATTTATCCAAAATCGTGATATTATTATTGCAAAAGTGATACCTATTAAAGGTAACAAGTCTGATGTGACGAAAGTAATAAAGTATGAAGATTGCAGTCGAGTGTATCGAAAAAGTGGAGAAACATACATTGATAAAAATCATCTGACAAAAAATGGAGACGGATACACGATTGCAAAAGTTCGAATGAGAACTATCCGAACGCCAACCATTGGTGACAAATTTTCGAGTCGTCATGGACAAAAGGGAACGATTGGAAATGTCATCCCCGAATCAGACATGCCTTTTACGGCAGATGGAATTCGTCCAGATATTATTATTAACCCTCATGCGATACCTTCGAGAATGACGATTGGGCAATTGAAAGAAATGTTGCTTGGAAAGCTGTTGGTCGAATTGGGATTGTTTGGCGACGGTACAAGTTTTGGAGATTTGCATGTGAATGATATTTCGGAAAAGTTGTTATCTCATGGCTACGAAAAGAATGGAAATGATGTTCTGTATGACGGAAACACAGGAGAACAAATTAAAGCAGATATTTTTATGGGACCAGTCTTTTACCAGAGATTAAAACATATGGTAGATGACAAGATACATTCTCGTTCGATTGGTCCAATGGTGAATTTAACGCGACAACCAGCAGAAGGCAGAAGCCGTGATGGTGGATTACGATTTGGAGAAATGGAAAGAGATTGTTCTATTTCGCATGGCATTGCCCGTTTTACAAAAGAAAGAATGTATGATGTTTCTGATAAATATGATATGTACACTTGTAATTTGTGTGGATTGATTGCTTCTTATAATGACGAATATAATATACATTTGTGTAAAAATTGTGAAAACAGAACAGAATTTTCGCATGTAGAAATACCTTATTCATGTAAATTATTGACACAAGAATTAATTACGATGAATGTTGTTCCGCGATTTATCACGGAAAAATAAATTGAAATATTTTATGAATAAAATTAAATAAAAATGATTCCACTTCGAGCAATAATCGGTTTTCAAAGTTTAAAGGTTTTTTTGGTGAAGGATGTCGTCAATTACTACTCTAGCGATTTTACGCGAGAAATACTAACATATCAAACATATCATGATTATCCCATTGAATATTTTTACATGATATGTTTTTTAGCAAGCGGAATGTTGATTTTTACGCGCGATATTTATGAACGCAAGGAAGAAAAAATTGAGAAAATGAATAAAAACGACTGTCTCAAAGTATTTCTTCTCGTTTTTACATTGATTTTTACCAAAGATATAGAAAATGCAATATAATAAAATATTTTCTCTTTATATAGAATGCCGTATGACCAATCTACCTTTGGAACATTGCTTTATGGAATTAAAGGTGTCGGTATTCCGATTCGACCTTTGAGTAAAAGTTTAGGTGGTGGAATAAGAGGATTAATGGCAATGCCTACCATTGATAAAGTAAATGAATCTGAATTTGAAACAACCCGCGTTCTAATTAAAGAGGTTTGGAATAACACTCCTGTTGTAAGAAATGTTCTTGGCGAACCAACCGGCGGAAATTATGCATGCACCCCTTTTCGAAAGGTCATGAATGCAGGAGACGTTTTTTCACGTTTGAATTATAGTTGTGGTGGGGCATGTCAAACACCACAGTCTATACCAGGAATTGCCTCTATTAAAAATAGTATAGGAGCAATTAAAGATACTTGTGACAAGTCCTTTGTCCCTCCTTCTGCATGTAATGTACGTTATGTTTATGACAGTTCGGATTATGTAAGATATTTAAAACAAAACGCAACTGCAAAGAATTACAACGATTTGTCATTTGGGGGCGACCAAAGCAACGCGTCTTATCAAGCCGTTCAGGCTATGAGACGGTTTTAAATTTGCGACATTTTTGCAGTTTTTAATTGTAGTAAAATGTTATTTTGAGAAAAAACTATACAAAATTTTAAAAAATTTAATATGTGTTTAATATATGTGGCGCAATTTTACGGATGCTGTGACAAGGAAATACAGAACAGGAAAATTGCATTTTACACATGGTAAAAAGCTTAACCTTATGAATAGAAATTTAACTAGAAAAAATTTAAAAGGGAAAAATTTAAGGAAAGCTAACCTTTCCTTCTCTCATTTATGTGGTGCTAATTTACAGGGTGCTCATTTAGAAGATGCTCGCTTAGAAAGTGCACAATTAGGTCCTTTTCGACTAAATAATGGTAATACCGTAAGAACAAATTTAAAAGGTGCTCATTTAGAACGTGCTCACTTACAAGGTGCTAATTTAACTGGTGCTGATTTATCTTATGCTGATTTAGAAGGTGCACATTTAGAAGATGCTAATTTAACTGGTGCTGATTTAACTGGTGCTGATTTATCTAAAGTGCATGTATCAAACAACACTATTTTTACCAATGCAAAAGAGGTTCCTAAATTTAAAATGTTGAATGAGTTGAATGAGAATGCGAGCGTTGATAAAATAAGCAATATAGATTACAATGTTATTGATACGATAAAAAATACAGATAGCGGTGATTATGAGAATAGAAAAGAGAGAGACAAAAGACATAGAGACGAGTTATGGATAAAGAAAGAGTTACACAGATTGAATGACAACTCCGAATATTTACCACACGATGCTAACCCTGATAGTGCAATACCTAGACGTGTAAATATACCGTATCATGAATATTATGATGATTTACCAGATGAACCAGTTGAAATTGTAACCAACCCAGTTGAACCAGTTGAAATTGTAACCAACCCAGTTGAACCAGTTGAAATTAACCTAACCGATCCAGATACAGAACATTATACTGAACAAATAAAGATAACAGATGCAAAGGATTATGTAGATCGTTTTTCTTCAGGCGGATTGCGCAAAAAGACAAAAAAATCAAAAAAACTTTCTGCAAAAAAGTCCAATCGCAAAAAGAAAACCCGCAGATAAATTTTCACAAGTTTAATTATGGAAGAAATAGATACTGAAAATTTAACCAATGATACAATAAAGGATGCAGTAAAACAATATTTTAATTTAAAAGAAGCTATAGCCAATGGAGAAACAATTAATTCTCAAATTTTGAAAATAAATGAATGGAATACATTAAAAGTCACCAATATGTCAGCTCTCTTTTTATATAGAACCAAATTTAATGAAGATATTAGTGGTTGGATTACAGAAAATGTAACGGATATGTCGCATATGTTTTCAGGATGCAAAGAGTTTAATCAACCTCTTAATTGGAATACAGAAAAGGTAACAAATATGTCTCATATGTTTTCAGGGTGTAAAGAGTTTAATCAAGATATTGCTTGGAATACATCAAATGTGTCAGATATTTCCTATATGTTTTTAGGGTGTATTAAATTTAACACATATCTCGATTTAGATACAAGAAATGTAACAGAACGAGTTTAATGGAGAATTAGGTAATTCTTGGAATACATCAAATGTAACAAATATGTCTCATATGTTTGAAAGATGTGTGATTTTTAATCAACCTCTTAATTGGAACACATCAAATGTAACAGATATGTCATATATGTTTTATTTATGTTTTGAATTTAATGGAGGTTTTGGTAGTAAATGGAATACATCAAGAGTTATAAATATGTCGCATATGTTTTTTAATTGTGTTAATTTTAAACAAAATATTAGTACATGGGATGTATCACACGTAAGAGATATGAGCAAAATGTTTTTAGATTCTGGAATTAAAGAAGTTGATATTGAAAATTGGGAAATAGACACTAATGCAAATACATATGAAATGTTTTCGGAAGAAAGACATTTTCTTGATATAAGAAAGCCCACGCTTCAGCATTAGTAATCGCAAGACTTATTAAAGTTATTTTTTCATCACATTTCGTTGAAAAAGAATCTTGTCATTCTCTTTATACAACTAGTTCAGTTGTTAGTGATTATAAATTTGCTTTCATCGATAAAAATTGTCAAAAGGAATGGTTATCATCGCAATTGTTTTTATTAATTTATCGCATAATAGTAGATAAATATGGTTGTAAAGGTGGTCAACTCATAAATGCGATTCCATTTGTTTTTGAATATTTTAATAATTTTCGATTAATTAAAAAATGTGAAATACAAAAAACAAAAAAAAAATATATCCTAATTATGAGTCTGAAATATCGAAACAAAATTTAGAACCTAGTGTTAAGTTTAAAATAAATCAAAAATTAGAAGATAATTTATTATTATTGATTGCAATCATTGCCACATTTCAACAATTTATAGATAATAAAATTATAAAAATAACACCTGTTTTTACAGATTTTTTAAATGAGGAAGAAATTATTTCAGAAATTAAAGAACCTTTTCGCGAAAACATTTATGTTGTTTTAGGCATAGAGGAAAAAGAAAAAAACTATTCACATGCTATATGTTTAATAAAATGCGATAAAACTGAATCCGGAATTAGGTTACTTACAAAAAATTCGTGGGGGAAGTATAAAGGATACAAAGAAATAGTAAATCATGAAGGATACATAGAGCCTGGTGTTCTAAAACAGCATAATGAAAAATTCAAATATTGGTTAAGTTATGTGAATTATACTATGACTATTCCAACAAACCAACGTCAAAGGTATGTAGAACAAGAATTATTCAAGACATTTAAAAACGTTATAGAAATATGTAGAAAAGAAATAATACCTTCTAATGTTGCAGTACCTTCTGAAGATACAAAAAAAGGTACAAGGCGTTCATTTTGGTCTCGTTTATTTACAAGAAGAACAAAAGGAGGAACAAAAAAATCTTTGTATAAAACACGCAGAAAAATAATTCATAAAAGGAAAACGCGTAAATATCTTAACAAATAGTATGTTTCGAAAAAATAAAAAGTATAGAATAGACCAACAACAAAAAAACAAAATTTTAAATGCGTTTTATGATTTATATAATGATATAAACTTCTACTCTAAACAAGTAGAAGTTTTTAAAGGTATGTACAGTAATGGTTCCATTTCTCTTGAACCGGGTAGTGTTTATGCTTATGTAAATGATGTTATTAGAGTTGATGACACTGAAACCAACAATTTTTTTTATATAACATCACCAACTTCTAAAGTTGATTTAGCAGGTATTTTTTTAAATACTTATAAATCTAGTTATAAAGGAATTTTTCAAATAGATGAAAGAGTCAAGGAAATACCTATACAAAGTGATATTCATGGATTTTTTTTTATAAAATTGGGATATTTAACTGGGTCAATATTTCAAAAATCTACTATTAATTCGATAAATCCAACGGATGCAGAAAATATACTAGCAGAAAGTTATTCTGATGAAACTGGTGAAACTGAAATATACGCAAACTCAAACGAACCAATGCAAATAGCAATACCCATAGTACCCGAACGAGGAGGGTCGCGTAAGAGAAGGTTTCGTAAAAAAAAATCTAAAACAAAAAAAAATAAAAGAATATAGTATGTTGTGTCCTCCCGCTCTCATTTATTTTGTTTTGGCAGTTGTCGGCTTAGTTTGGTCATTATATCAAAAAACTACCACGTCTATGATATGGCCAACTATATTTATCATTTTATGGACAATGTTGCTTAATTATGTCTGTAAAAAAAGTTTGACGCTATCGTGGATTTTGTTATTTTCTCCATTGATACTTTTTGTTATTGGGATGGTAATTTTTATAAGTACAAAAAAATAATATTTTTTTTTATAAAATTGGGATATTTAACTGGGTCAATATTTCAAAAATCTACTATTAATTCGATAAATCCAACGGATGCAGAAAATATACTAGCAGAAAGTTATTCTGATGAAACTGGTGAAACT
>Ga0247831_1000287_pt1 | contig 113080 bp, 103 predicted proteins | sample LaCruzMarch2015__9_FD_192406 | JGI IMG/M metagenome (GOLD analysis project Ga0247831, IMG submission 192406) | Freshwater microbial communities from meromictic Lake La Cruz, Castile-La Mancha, Spain - LaCruzMarch2015_1m | ecosystem: Environmental > Aquatic > Freshwater > Lake | place: Spain...
CGCGCCGGACTTTATCGCCATCAGCCAGGCCATGCGTGCCGAACGCGGCTTGCCGCCGATTAGCGACAAGCTGATCCGCGACCAGGTGTCCGGCGGCGCGCGTGCCATGGTCGCCGCCAACTTCGCCATGGACCCCGAGGCTGAAGGCTTCGAAGCCCTGCGCCTGGAATTTCTCGAGCGCTATCAAAGCCACTGCGCGGTGCTGACCCGACCATTCGATGGCATGGATGAGCTGCTCAATGACATCGAACAGGCCAAGCTGATCTGGGGCGTGGCAACCAACAAGCCGGTGCGCTATGCCGAGCCGATCATGCAGCAACTCGGTCTGGCGCAGCGCTCGGCGGTGTTGGTCTGCCCGGATCACGTCAGCCGCAGCAAGCCCGACCCGGAGATGATCCTGCTGGCCTGCGCGAAGATGGGCGTGGAGCCCGCCGCAACCCTGTTTATCGGCGATGACGAGCGCGATATCGAAGCTGGCCGCGCCGCCGGCTGCAAGACCGCCGCCGTCACCTACGGCTATATCCACCCACAGGACAATCCTCGCAACTGGGGCGCCGATGTGGTGGTGGACCATCCGCTGGAACTGCGTACCGTGCTAGAACGAGCCCTGTGCAGCTGCTGAAAATCGCCTGCCGGGCGCACGCCGACGCCACCCGTTTTTTGAATTAATGAGGCCTTACCCATGCATGACTATTCCGCCCGCCCCGACCTGCTCAAGGGCCGCGTGATTCTGGTGACCGGTGCCGGCCGTGGCATTGGCGCAACCGCAGCCAAGACCTTTGCCGCCCATGGCGCCACGGTACTGCTGCTGGGCAAGACCGAAGAGAACCTCAGCCGGGTGTACGACGCCATCGAAGCCGCCGGCCATCCTCAGGCCGCGGTCATCCCGTTCAACCTGGAAACCGCCCTACCGCATCAGTACGACGAACTGGCGGCAATGATCGAAGCCGAATTCGGCAAACTCGACGGCCTGCTGCACAACGCCTCGATCATTGGCCCGCGTACGCCGCTGGAACAGCTATCCGGCGACAACTTCATGCGCGTGATGCAGGTCAACGTCAACGCCATGTTTATGCTTACCAGCACCCTGCTGCCGCTGCTCAAGTTGTCGGCAGACGCCTCGGTGGTATTCACCTCGAGCAGTGTCGGGCGCAAAGGTCGCGCCTACTGGGGTGCCTATGCGGTATCGAAGTTCGCCACCGAAGGCCTGATGCAGGTGCTGGCCGATGAAATCGACGGTATCGCCAGCGTGCGCGCCAACAGCGTCAACCCAGGCGCCACCCGCACCGATATGCGCGCCCAGGCCTACCCAGGGGAAAACCCGCAGAACAACCCGCTACCCGAAGCGATCATGCCGGTCTACCTCTACCTAATGGGCCCGGACAGCACAGGCGTCAATGGTCAGGCATTTGACGCACAGTAAGCCAACACAGCTACCGCCGGTTTTCCGGCGGCAGCCGAATCAGCTGGCATCAAATTGCCAGCAACCCCGCCAGTTAACCGGCAAAACTTTGCCGCACGCTTCCCTGCACAAACACTAAACCAATGAATTAAAAGCACTTTTCTAGTGATTTTAAGATTGGCACGGAATTCGCTCTAGCCCAGTTATCGCCGCGTACTGCGCTAGAGGTAGAGCTTCATGGCCCCGCACAACCAGTCCAACACCATTGATTTCGACGCTGCCAAACTACAGCGCCTCGGCTATGCCGGCCGCCTGCAGAAAAGCCTGAAACCAGTCAGCCTGGCACAGTTGCGCCAACAGCTGAGCCTGCGCCTGCAGACCTCACTCGAAGCCGAACGCATTCTTGAGCTGTTCTACAGCGAAGTGCAGCGCCTGGTGCCGCTCAGCTCCCTGAGCTACCAGCTGGCCTCCTGCGACCTGCGCCTGGAGCTGGGCGAGCGCGCAAACCATTCGGCTGGTTATCGGCTGAATCACGACGGCGAATTCCTCGGTGAACTGACCTTCCGCCGCAACGTGCGCTTCAGTGAAGATGAGTTGGGCCAACTCGAATCGCTGCTCGCCAGCCTGCTGTTCCCGCTGCGCAACGCCCTGCTCTACCGCGCAGCCGTGCAAAGCGCATTGCGTGATCCGTTGACCGAAACCGGCAACCGTATCGCCATGCAGCAAACACTCAAGCGCGAAGTGGACATCGCCCGACGCACCCTGCAGCCACTGTCCGTGCTGATGGTCGACATCGACCACTTCAAACGCATCAACGACACCCACGGTCACCTGATCGGCGACCAGGCGCTCAAAGCCGTCGCCAGCGCGCTGAAAGAAAGCCTGCGCAATGTCGACATGGTGTTCCGCTTCGGCGGTGAAGAATTTATGGTGCTGCTCTCCAACACCAGCCGCGAATCCGCCTCCATGGTTGGTGAGCGTCTGCGCATGGCCGTTCTCGGCATCCAGTACCTGGTGGAAAACCGTGCCATCGAACTGTCGGTCAGCCTCGGCTGCGCCACCCTACTGCCGGGCGAGTCGATGGAAAGCCTGCTGCGCCGTGCGGATAACGCGCTGTACGTGTCCAAGCGAGATGGCCGCAATCGCCTGTCGATGGCTGGCTAATGCCAACGCAGACAATAAAAAGGCGACCCTGGGGTCGCCTTTTTTATATCCAGCGCAATGGATTACTCCGACTTAGGACCGCGACCGAAGCCTGGACGCTGACCGTCACGGGTCGGCTGGCTGCGGCGCTTGACTGGCGCACCGGCGGGCTTGCGCGACGGGCGATCAGTCAGCTCAACGCTTGGACGCTGTGCCCCCGGCTTGGCCGGACGCTTCTTGTTGACGTCACTCGGACGCTCGGCGACCGGCGTGCCCTTGCTCTGATCGACACGTGGCGCACGTGGCGTGCGTACCGGGCGCTCGCCACGCTCAGCACCGTCACCACGGGCTGGACGCGAACGGCCCTGATCACCCGCGCTTGCTGGCGCACCATGGGCCGGACGCAGAGTCCGCTCTGGACGTGCGGCACGCCCAACAGGCTTGGCCGACTTACGCTGCAGACGGTCGATCTTGTCGCGGGCTTTTTCCTTCATATCCGGCAAGGCGACCGGCTTGAGGCCGACTTCCTCGCTGAGGATATCCACTTCGCGCTGGCTCATTTCGCGCCAGCGACCCATGGTCAGGTCCGAAGTGATAAACACCGGGCCGAAACGCACGCGTTTCAAACGACTGACCACCAGGCCCTGGGATTCCCACAACCGCCGCACTTCGCGGTTACGGCCTTCCATCACCACACAGTGATACCAGTGGTTGAAGCCTTCACCGCCAGGGGCTTCCTTGATGTCGGTGAACTTGGCCGGACCGTCTTCGAGCATCACGCCGGCTTTCAGGCGTTCGATCATCTCTTCGTCGACTTCGCCGCGCACACGCACCGCGTACTCACGGTCCATCTGGTAGGACGGGTGCATCAGGCGGTTGGCCAGCTCACCATCGGTGGTGAACATCAGCAAGCCGGTGGTATTGATGTCGAGGCGACCGATATTGATCCAGCGACCATCTTTCGGCCGTGGCAGGCGGTCAAACACCGTCGGACGGCCTTCTGGGTCGTCGCGGGTACAGATCTCGCCTTCAGGCTTGTTATAGATGATCACGCGACGCACGTTTTCGGCCGCTTCTTCGCGACGGATCACCTTGCCATCGACAGCAATCGCATCGTGCAGGTCAACGCGTACGCCGAGGCTGGCGACTGCGCCGTTGACCTTGACGCGGCCAGCAGCAATCCAGGCTTCGATTTCACGGCGTGAGGCCAGGCCCATGCGCGCCATGACTTTCTGCAGTTTTTCGCCTGCTGGGCTGTATTCTTCGATTTCTTCACTCATCTGGGCACCTCCCGGTGTTTTCTTTAGTGATTGGACGACTCGAGTCGTCGAAGGGTCGCGGAGCATACGCGAAACGCGGCGCTTACGCACGGGTTGAGGCTAGCTGGCTGATCGGTGGCCGTCAGCCTTTGCGTCGACCGATGGTCGCCAAACTCAGCAAGCGCATATCCGCTTCGGCCAAAACGGCACGCCGAGCAGGCTTGTCGAGTTTCTTCCAGCCTTTGATCTCGGCCTTGCTGCGCCCGCAACCAAGACAGATATCACGCTCGAACTTGCACAGCCTGATGCAGGGGTCTTTCACCACGCTAACGCCTTCACTTGTACCACCAGCACTTCAGTCAGGCAGCTGCTCTTTATCCAGGGTTTCGTGCGCTTCATCGGCATCGTCATGCTCATCATCCTGCTCGGGTAAGTCGTCGAAGTCAGTCTTCAGACCCTGCTCCATCGAGTCGAGTTCAGCCAGCAGGCTGCTGAAGCTGGTTTCTTCACTCGCTTCCACCACAGCCTCATCGGCCAGTGCCAGGTCGGCACGTGCCTGCAGGCTTTGCGGTGCCTCCAGATCCTCTTCAAACGCCAAGGCCGGTTCAGGCTCCAGCTCGCGCAGGGCGGCCAGGGGCGGTAATTCGTCGAGGCTTTTCAGGTTGAAGTGATCGAGAAAAGCCTTGGTGGTGGCGAACATCGCCGGCTTGCCCGGCACATCGCGGTAACCGACCACACGAATCCACTCACGCTCCAGCAGGGTTTTGACGATATGGCTGTTAACCGCCACACCGCGCACATCTTCGATCTCGCCACGGGTAATCGGCTGGCGATAGGCAATCAGCGCCAAGGTTTCCAGCATGGCGCGCGAATAGCGCTGCGGGCGCTCTTCCCATAGGCGACCCACCCAAGGCGCAAATTTCTCGCGCACTTGCAGGCGGTAACCGGACGCCACCTCGATCAGCTCGAAGGCGCGCCCTTCGCAGGACTTGCCCAGATGCGCCAGCGCCTTTTTGAAAACCGCCGGCTCCGGCCGCTCGGCTTCTTCAAAAAGCTCGAACAGACGCTCCAGCGATTGCGGCTTGCCGGATGCCAGCAGAAAGGCTTCGAGCAGGCTGGCCAGCTCACGAGGTTCGTTAAGGTTCATGCTTATTCAGCTCGCGCACGCACATGGATTGGCCCAAAGGCCTCATTTTGCACCAGTTCAACCAGGGATTCCTTGATCAACTCAAGCACGGCCATAAAGGTCACCACCACGCCGAGCTTGCCTTCTTCAGGGCTGAACAGGCTGACAAACGGCACAAACGTGCCGCCTTTGAGACGCTCAAGCACTTCGCTCATGCGCTCACGGGTCGACAGCGCCTCACGGGTGACCTGGTGGCTTTCGAACATATCGGCGCGGCGCAGCACTTCAGCCATCGACAGCAGCACTTCTTCCAGGCTGACATCCGGCAGCAGCTTGCGCGCCCGCGCTTCGGGCGCGTCCAGACGCGGCACCGTGACGTCACGGCCAACCCGGCTAAGGCCGTCGATACCTTCTGCGGCGGCCTTGTAACGCTCGTATTCCTGCAGACGGCGGATCAGCTCGGCACGCGGGTCGTCTTCCTCGGTTTCCGCCTCACTGGAGCGCGGCAACAGCATGCGCGACTTGATTTCGGCGAGCATGGCCGCCATCACCAGATATTCAGCGGCCAGTTCCAGACGCACCGACTGCATCAACTCGACATAGCCCATGTACTGGCGGGTAATTTCTGCCACAGGGATATCCAGCACATCAATGTTCTGCTTGCGGATCAGGTAGAGCAGCAGATCCAGCGGTCCTTCAAAAGCCTCGAGAAACACTTCCAGGGCATCCGGAGGGATGTACAGGTCCAGCGGCATTTCAGTGACCGCCTGGCCATACACCAGGGCAAATGGCAGCTCCTGCTGCGCATTGGCCTGATCCTGGGGATGGCTCTCGGTATGTTCCTGGGCTGGCACGCTGGACATGGTCACTCTCAAAATTAGATGCAGCGTTAGGTTCAGCGGTAATTCAGGCCAAGAGCCAGGCGCACTTCACTCAAGGTTTCCCGCGCCTCAGAGCGTGCGCGCTCGGCGCCATCGGCGAGAATCTGCCGGACCAGATCAGGATTGTCCTGATAATCCGCAGCACGCGCCTGCAACGGTTGCAGTTCCTGCTGCAGCGCCTCGACCAGCGGCGCCTTGCACTCCAGGCAGCCAATGCCAGCGCTGCGGCAGCCTTGCTGTACCCAGTCGCACGTTTCATTACTGGAATACAGCTGATGCAGCGACCACACCGGGCAATTCGCCGGGCTGCCGGGATCATCACGATGCACCCGCGCCGGATCAGTCGGCATGCGGCGGATCTTCTCCTCGATCGCCGAACCGCTGTCACGCAGGAAAATCGCATTGTTATTGGATTTGGACATCTTGCCGCCGTCGAGCCCGAGCAGCTTGGGCGACTCGCCGAGCATGGCCTGCGGCTCGATCAGCAGAATCTTGCCGCCGCCTTCCAGGTAGCCATAGAGGCGCTCCTTGTCACCCAGGGTAATGCTCTGCTGATCCTTAAGCAGCGCCCGTGCGGTTTCCAGCGCTTCAGCGTCGCCTTGTTCCTGATAGGCCTTGCGCAGGTTGTTATAGAGCGTCGCGGTTTTCTTGCCCAGTTTGATGATGGCCGCCTCGGCTTTTTCCTCAAAGCCTGGCTCGCGGCCATACAGATGGTTGAAGCGCCGCGCCACATCGCGGGCAAATTCGATATGTGCCAACTGATCACTGCCCACCGGCACCACGCCGGCGCGGTACAGCAAAATGTCCGCCGCCTGCAGCAAGGGATAACCGAGAAAACCAAAGGTGCTCAGGTCCTTGCCGTGCAGCTGCTCCTGCTGCTCTTTATAGGACGGCACGCGTTCCAACCAACTGAGCGGGCAGATCATCGACAGCAGCAGGTGCAATTCGGCGTGCTCAGGGACTTGCGACTGGATAAACAGGGTCGCCGAACTGGGGCTAACGCCAGCCGCCAACCAGTCCACCGCCATGTCCATGACGCGCTGGGACAGCGGGCCGACATCGTCGTAATCAGTGGTCAGAGCGTGTAGATCAACGATGCAGAAGAAGCATTCATAGGTGTGTTGCAGCTTCACCCAGTTCTTCAGCACGCCCTGATAATGCCCCAGGTGCAGCAGACCACTTGGGCGCATGCCAGACAGCACGCGGCGTTCAGCGTCAACAAGACTCAAAACGGATTACCTGAATAATCGAAAGAGCCCGATTATATATAGCCAGGCTCAAAGGTCATCCGTAAAAGGCGACGGATCACCACACCCCACGCGAATCACCTCGGGCTCATCGTCGGTCAGGCTGACCACGGTGGAGGCCTCCAGCCCGCCGAAACCGCCATCGATGATCAGATCAACCTGATGTTCAAGCATCTGGCGCATTTCATAAGGGTCGCTCATTGGCAGCGTTTCGCCCGGCAGAATCAGACTGACGCTCATCAGCGGCTCATCCAGCTCGGTCAGCAAGGCCATGGCAATCGGGTGGCTGGGCACGCGCAGGCCAATGGTGCGGCGTTTGGCATGCAGCAGCATGCGCGGCACCTCACGGGTGGCATTAAGAATAAAAGTGTAAGGCCCCGGCGTGTGACTCTTGAGCAGGCGGAAGGCGGCGGTATCGACCTTGGCAAAGGTGCTGAGCTGCGACAGATCGCGGCATACCAGGGTGAAGTTGTGTTTGTCGTCCAGTTGGCGCAGGCGGCGAATACGCTCAACGGCGCTCTTGTCGCCAATATGGCAGCCCACGGCATAGGAGGAGTCGGTCGGATAGATCACCACCCCGCCATTGCGGATGATCTCCACGGCCTGCTTGATCAGGCGCGCTTGCGGGTTTTCCGGATGAATCTGGAAGAATTGGCTCACGCTTGGTCCCTGGTCAAATTGCAGTAGGCTGCTGGACATGTTGAAACCGTGCCCACAGGGGCGGTAGATCCTCAGGCACCGGGCGATAGACGCCCAGCTCAGACCACTGGCCTGGCGCGTGGAAATCACTGCCTGCGGTGACGAACATGCCGAATTCCCTCGCCAGAATCGCCAGACTGCCAACCTGTTCGGCCGGCTGCATACCATTGACCACTTCCAGCGAATGCCCGCCGGCGCCGACAAAATCAGCGATCAACTTGCGTCGTTTACTCCGAGTAAAGTCGTACTGCCAGGGATGCGCCAGGCTCACCCAAGCGCCAGCGCGGCGCAGGGTATCCACGGCCTGGGCCAGCTCTGGCCAGTGCTGTTTGACATCACCCAGCTTGCCCGAGCCCAGCCACTTGCGGAACGCTTCGGCGCGGTCCTTTACATATCCGCTGCGCACCAGAAAGTCAGCAAAGTGAGGGCGTGCCGGAGCATTACCGCTGTCGCCCAGCTCCTGTTGCATGGCCCGCGCGCCTTCGAGCGCGCCCGGCATGCCTTTGGCCTCCAGACGCTTGGCGATTTCCGCAGCGCGCAACCAGCGCCCCTCGTGCAGCTCGGCAATGGCCTGCTGCAGGACCGGCGCATCGCGGTTGAAGGCATAGCCCAGCACGTGAATCGTCGCACCGCCCCAGGTGCAGGACAGTTCGATACCGTTGACCAACTGCATACCCAGCGCTTGCGCTGCTGCACCCGCTTCGTCGAGGCCATCGAGGGTGTCGTGATCGGTCAACGCCAGCAAACGCACACCGCGCTCAAACGCCCGCGCCACCACCACAGCCGGCGCAAGAGCGCCATCTGAAGCGGTGCTGTGGCAATGCAAATCAACATCCATAAGGGGCGCTTTCCGAGTCATTTATGTTTGTTATTATGCCGCCAGATGTGGATTCTTGCTGGCTTGCGCCAATATTTCCTCGACTTTGCCTGACCAGGCTGCTTTTCTCCCCTGGCGCTGATCCGCGCCAACCACCGTATTAAGGATTGAGATGCTCTACGCGATCATTGCCACCGATGTGCAGAACTCCCTGGAAAACCGCCTAAATGCCCGCCCGGCACACCTTGCGCGGCTGGAGCAGCTGAAAACCGAAGGTCGCCTGATCCTCGCCGGCCCACACCCAGCCGTCGACAGCAATGACCCAGGCCCCGCAGGCTTTTCCGGCAGCCTGATCGTGGCCGAGTTCGAATCGCTGCTGGCCGCGCAGCAATGGGCCGATGCCGACCCCTACCGCGCCGCCGGCGTGTATGCCTCGGTACTGGTAAAACCGTTCAAACTGGTCTTGCCTTGAGCCAATACCCTCGCTGAATAACCCATAACAACAATTACAAAGATAGGAGTTCCGATGCGTCCAGGCCCGCTGTTTCTGCTCTTGACCCTGTGCTTGCCGGCCGTCACCCAGGCCGAGGAAAGCCCGCCGCAACCCTTGGCAGAAGCCACTTCGGCGCAGACGCAGATCGATGAACTGGAGCAGCGACTGGCGCTCAGCGAAGAACAGCGTGCAGCCCTCAGCGCTGAGCTGCAGAACAGCAGCAATGAACGTGACACCGTACAGCTGCAGCGCCTGCGCCAGGAAAACCAGCGCCTCAAACTGCAGCTGAAAAAAGCCCAGGCCAGCGCCCCACAGCCACTGATCAGCGAACAGCAGATGTGGTTTGCCACGGGCGCCGGAGCCGGCCTGCTCGGGGTGATTATCGGCGCGTTCCTGCGCCGTGGCCGCCGTTCACGCAGCGAGTGGCTCAACTGACCCATGAGTGACCTGCTGTTAATCGACGACGACGTCGAACTTTGCGAACTGCTGACCAGTTGGCTAACCCAGGAAGGCTTTCAGGTCAGCGCCTGCCACGACGGCCACAGCGCCCGCAGCGCTCTCGCCAAGCACAGTCCGGATGCCGTGGTACTGGACGTGATGCTGCCCGACGGTAGCGGCCTGGAGCTGCTCAAGCAGTTGCGCAGCGACCACCCGGAACTTCCGGTGCTGATGCTTTCGGCCCGTGGCGAGCCGCTGGACCGGATTCTCGGCCTGGAGCTGGGCGCTGACGACTATCTGGCCAAACCCTGCGACCCTCGCGAGCTGACCGCCCGCTTGCGCGCCGTCTTGCGCCGCAGCCTGCCAGCTACGCCCAGCAGCCCGCTCGACCTCGGCGACCTGCATTACAGCCAGGCCCGCGGCACCGTGACCCTGGGCGAACAGGAAGTGCTGTTGACCCTCTCGGAAAGCCGCATCCTCGAAGCTCTGCTGCAACACCCGGGCGAGCCGGTGGACAAACAGGAACTGGCGCAACTGGCCCTCGGCCGCAAACTGACTCTGTATGACCGCAGCCTGGATATGCACGTCAGTAACCTGCGCAAAAAACTCGGTCCGCACACCGATGGCCGCCAGCGTATTCTCGCGCTGCGTAGCCGCGGCTACTACTACAGCGTCTGAGCCGTGGTTGTGTATATCAGCCACATCGCGCTCTTTACCTAAGCTTTACCTTGCCCTGACGGCCCCTGACCTTGACCGCCCTAGACTGGGCTCATCCGGTGTTTACCGGTTTCAGACAAGGAGACACACCATGCGCAAGACCCTTACCGCAGTACTGCTCGCCCTGACCCTGCCGACTCTGGCCATGGCCATGCCTGAAGGCGGCCCGCGACACGGCGGCGAGCACGGCTCCCGCATGTTCAAAGAACTCGACCTGAGCAAAGAGCAGCACCGCGAAATCCGCAAGCTGATGGGCGAGCAGATGAAAGGTCGCCATGAAATCACCAAACGCTACCTGGACAAGCTGCCGGCGGCAGAACAGAAAGCCATGCAGGACGAATTGCAGGCCGCCAAGGACAAACAGCACAGCGCCATCCGCGCTCTACTCAAGCCCGAGCAGCAGAAGGCCTTCGACGAGCACCAGAAGAAAATGGAAGAGCGCCGCGCCGAGTACCAGGCATTCAAAGCCTGGCAGGCCGAGCAGGCGAAAAAGAACTAATCCAGGCACTGTTGCCTTTACGCCCATCAGGCTGCAAAGCCTGATGGGCGTTGCCATTACGACTAAGGAGCCACCGTGCGGTCACTGTTCTGGCGCATCTTTGCCAGCTTCTGGCTGGCTATTGCCCTGGTTGCAGGGTTGTCCATGCTGCTTGGACGCATGCTCAATCAGGACGCCTGGTTGCTCAGCCAGCACCCCGGTATGGATGACCTCGCCGAGAAGTGGACGCAACGTTATGAGAAGAAAGGCCCACGCTCCGCCCAAGCGTTGCTTGAGCAACGTAAACGCAAGTTCCGCATTGATGTACAGGTGCTTGATGACAGCGGCCAGCCAGTGGTTCAAGGCACCTTCCCGCCTCGTGCAGCAGCCTTTGAAGCCCGCCATCGCAATGAGAAACGCCTGCCCTGGCGCCGCCTGAGTGTCGACTACACCAGCCCGCACAGCGGCGAAACCTACCTGTTTATCTACCGTATCCCGAACCCAGAAGTCGCCGCCTGGCAGCGCGAAAGCCGGCTCTGGCCGCTGAGCGCACTGGCTATCGCCATGCTCGTGCTGACCCTGTTCAGCCTCTGGCTAACGCTTTCCATCACCCGCCCACTGAATCGCCTGCGCGGCGCTGTGCATGACCTGGGGCAAACCGCTTACCAGCAGAACAGCTTAGCCAAACTGGCCGAGCGGCGTGATGAGCTCGGCGTGCTGGCGGCCGACTTCAACCGCATGGGCGAACGCGTACAAGGTTTGATCAGCAGTCAACGTCAGCTATTGCGCGACGTGTCCCATGAACTGCGTTCACCACTGGCGCGCCTGCGCATCGCTTTGGCGCTGACCGAGCGCGCGGATGCTGCCGAACGGGAAAAATACTGGCCGCGCCTGAGTCAGGAGTGCGACCGCCTGGAAGCGCTGATCAGTGAAATCCTCGCCCTCGCCCGCCTCGACGCCGAACCGGGCGCAGCGCAGCCGATCCACCTCGACGAACTGCTACACAAATTGCAGGACGACGCGCGCCTGGACGCGCCAGAGCAACAGATCAAGATTCAGCTGGACAACGGCCTACAGCTCAATGGCTGGCCAGACATGCTGCAACGCGCGATGGACAACCTGTTGCGCAATGCCCTGCGCTTTAACCCGGTTGATCAGCCCATCGAATTGACAGCCAGCAGAAGCGCCGAGCAACTATGCCTGAGCGTACGCGACCACGGGCCAGGAGTTGCGCCTGAGCTGCTGGCACGCCTTGGTGAGCCCTTCTTCCGCGCGCCTGGCCAGACCAGCAGTGGTCATGGCCTGGGCCTGGCCATTGCCCGCCGGGCGGCTGAGCGGCATGGCGGACAACTGGAACTGAGCAATCATGCGCAAGGTGGCTTTATCGCCACCCTGCGCCTGCCGCTTACTCAGCCGAATCAGGCGCCGACCAGGCCCTGACAAAATCACTGACCTGCACCTGCGGCACCGCGCGCAACTCGCGCTCCGGCGTACCCAGGTAGAGGTAGGCAATTACCTGCTCATCGGCGTCCAATCCCAGGCCAGTGGCGACCTGCGGGTTGTAGGCCATATCACCGGTGCGCCAGACCGCACCAATACCTTGCGCATGGGCAGCCAACAGAATCCCGTGGGCGGCACAGCCAGCGGCCAACACTTGCTCCTGCGCTGGTACTTTCGGGCTGGCCTGCACACGAGCCACCACCACCACCAGCAACGGCGCACGCAGTGGCATGGCGCGCGCTTTGGTTACGGCTTCAGGGCTGGCATCGGCAGGTAATGCACTGGCAAACAGCTCACCCAGTTGCACCAGCGCTTCAGCTTCCACTGTCAGGAAGCGCCAGGGTTTGAGCTGACCGTGATCGGGCGCGCGCAAGGCGGCACGAAACAACAGCTCGCGCTGAGCAGCATCGGGTGCCGGCGCAATCAGGCGCGGCGCGGAAACACGGTTTAGCAACGCATCAAGAGCGTCCATCGGCCACCTCGGCAATTAAAACAGGTGGCCATTCTAGTGCCTGCGCGCAGCTGAAGGGCAATGCGCGCAAATTCTCAGGCTACCCGCTCGGGAGAAACGCTCGGCAACACCGGCGGCATCAACGGCGGCAAGCCGTGTGCGCTGCGGGCTGCATCGCAATGCGGGTTGTGCTCGCCATTGGCCCACGAAGCCTCGAATTCGCGACAGGTGCTGGAGCGCTGTTCATACAGCGTACAGCGCACCCCTTGGCCAACTTCCCCCAGTAGGGCGTTACAACGCGTGGGTTTGCTTTCCGTGCCACGCATGGCAACACGGTGCGGGGTGATCAACACGACCTGATCGTCCGGCATCAAACCACCGGCAGACTGGCACTCACCCCAGAAGAAAGACACACGAAAATGCGCGCAGCAGGCGCCACAGCTAAGACAAGGATTGCTATCGGACATGATTTGGCGGGCTCAGAAACCGGCAAGGGCCGGCACCTGGCGGCTATTCTATGCAGCGCCAAGCGCTTGTAAAGCACGCATTACGACTGCTGTACAGCGGCTGCAGCGCGCGTAGAATAACGCCCCTTTGCCCTACAGAGCCCGAGCCGACTCCATGTCATTGCCGACACTGCGCATCATTGCTTTTATTCTCGGCATCTTCCTGATCACTCTGGCCGTCAGCATGCTGATCCCCATGCTGACGCTGCTGCTGTACTCACGCACCGACGACCTCAACGCCTTCCTCTGGTCCAGCCTGGTGACCGCCGCTGCAGGCATCGCCATGGTCATACCCGGGCGCCCCAAGGATGCACAACTGCGCCCGCGCGACATGTACCTGCTGACCACTGGCAGCTGGCTGGTGGTATGCATCTTCGCCGCTCTGCCGATGGTGCTGATTCACCACATCAGCTACACCGATGCCTTTTTCGAGACCATGTCCGGCGTTACTACCACAGGCTCAACCGTGCTGGCAGGCCTGGACCACGCCTCACCCGGCCTGCTGATCTGGCGCTCGATGCTGCAGTGGCTGGGTGGTATCGGCTTTATCGGCATGGCGGTGGCGATTCTGCCGCTGCTGCGGGTCGGTGGCATGCGCCTGTTCCAGACCGAATCCTCCGACTGGGGCGAGAAGGTCATGCCGCGCTCGCACATGGCGGCCAAATACATCCTGTTTATCTACCTGAGCCTGACCCTGATCGGCTTTCTCGGCTTCTGGCTGGCCGGCATGACGCCCTTCGATGCGATCAATCATGCAATGACTTCGATCTCCACTGGCGGCTACTCGACCTCGGACTCATCGCTGGCCAACTGGAGCCAACCAGCTGTGCACTGGGTGGCGGTGGTGCTGATGATTTTCGGCGGTCTACCCTTCACACTGTATGTCGCGACCCTGCGCGGCAACCGCAAAGCGCTGTTCAAGGACCATCAGGTACGCGGCTTTCTCGGCTTTCTGCTGACCACCTGGCTGGTGTTCGGCACCTGGCTGTGGCTGCACTCGGATAACAGCTGGCTGGATGCGTTTCGCATCGTCGCGGTGAATGTCACCTCGGTGGTCACCACCACCGGTTTCGCCCTCGGCGACTACACCACCTGGGGCAGTTTCGCCGTGCTGCTGTTCTTCTACCTGACGTTTGTCGGCGGCTGCTCGGGCTCCACCTCCGGCGGTCTGAAGATCTTTCGCTTCCAGGTGGCCTATGTGCTACTGCGGGCCAACCTGCAACAACTGGTGCACCCGCGCGCGGTGATCAAGCAGCAGTACAACAATCACAACCTCGATGAAGAGATTGTCCGCTCTCTAATCACCTTTTCGTTTTTCTTCACCATCACCATCGGCGTGATCGCCCTCGGCTTGACCCTGCTTGGGCTGGACTGGGTAACTGCGCTGACCGGCGCAGCGACGGCGGTGTGTAACGTAGGCCCCGGTTTGGGCCCGATCATCGGCCCGGCGGGCAACTTCTCCAGCTTGCCAGATGCGGCCAAATGGCTGCTGACCATCGGCATGCTGCTCGGTCGCCTGGAAATTCTGACCGTACTGGTGTTGGTAACTCGGGCATTCTGGCGGCATTAAGGTTCTATTGGCCGAGTGATTGGCGCGCAAGACCGGCTACACACCCTAGACTCTTGCTATTACTGGAACGGAACCCGCTTAGATGGCTTGGCCGACCTTACGGATCATCGCGTTTATCAATGGCATTTTTCTTCTGACCCTGGCGATCAGCATGGCCGTTCCCATGCTGACCCTGATGCTGTTTGCACGGCCTGACGAACTCAACGCCTTTCTCTGGTCCAGCCTGATCACCTTTATCGCGGGCATCGCGATGATTGCCCAAGGCCGGCCCAAGGATGTGCAGTTACGCCCACGCGACATGTACTTGCTGACGGTGTCCAGCTGGATACTGGTAGGGCTTTTCGCTGCTCTGCCCTTTATGTTTTCCCAGCATCTGGGCGTGACCGACGCTGTATTTGAAAGCATGTCGGGCATCACCGCCACCGGGGCCACGGTACTGACCGGGCTGGACAGCATGTCGCCGGGCATTCTGATCTGGCGCTCGCTGCTGCACTGGCTCGGCGGCATTGGCTTTATCGCCATGGCCGTGGCGATTCTGCCCATGCTGCGGATCGGTGGTATGCGCCTGTTCCAGACCGAATCATCGGACCGCTCCGAAAAAATCATGCCGCGCTCGCATATGGTCGCCAAGTACATGATTGCCGCTTATCTGGGCATCAGCCTCATTGGCTGCCTGGCACTCTGGACCGCTGGTATGGGCGTATTCGATGCGATCAACCACACCATGTCAGCCATCGCGACCGGCGGGTTTTCCACCTCGGACCAATCGCTGGGCAAATGGACCGAGCCGGCGGTGCATTGGGTCACCATCGTGCTGATGATTCTCGGCAGCGTGCCGTTCGTGCTGTTTGCCTCAATGCTGCGCGGCAACTACAAGGCGCTGATCCGGGACCAGCAAGTACGTGGCTTTCTCGGCATTTTGCTGAGCACCTGGCTGCTGCTCGGCACCTGGTATTACCTGAGCACCGAACTGCATTGGCTTGAAGCTATTCGCCACGTGGCGTTTAACACCACCTCAATCATGACCACTACTGGCTTTGCCCTCGGCGATTACACGCTGTGGGGCGGCTTTGCCGGCATGCTGTTCTTCTACCTGGGCTTTATCGGCGGCTGCTCGGGCTCAACCGCAGGCGGGCTGAAGATTTTCCGTTTCCAAGTCGCCTACGTGCTGCTCAGGGCCAACCTGATGCAGCTGATCCACCCGCGCGCGGTGATCAAGCAGCAGTACAACCGCCATCACCTGGATGAAGACATCGTTCGTTCGATCCTCACCTTCTCGTTCTTCTTCACCATCACCATCGCCGTACTGGCCCTGGGCCTGACCCTATGCGGCCTGGACTGGATCACCGCACTCAGCGGCGCAGCCAGCACCGTCTCCGGCGTAGGCCCTGGCATGGGCCCGATCATCGGGCCGGCGGGCAACTTTTCCAGCCTGCCGGACACCGCAAAATGGCTGCTGACCTTCGGCATGCTGCTCGGCCGCCTGGAAATCCTCACCGTACTGGTGCTCATGCTGCCGGCCTTCTGGCGACACTAAGCGCGCCGTTACAGCCGCGCGCGGTACTCGCCCGGCGTGGTGTCAAACCAGCGACGAAAGGCGCGAAAGAAGTTGCTCGGGTCGGAGAACCCCAGCAGATAGGAAATTTCCAGCAAGGTCAGATTGGCCTGCCCCAGATACTGGCCAGCCAACTCGCGACGCGTGTCATCCAGCAGGTGCTGGTAGCTGGTGCCTTCATCCTGCAAACGCCGTTGCAAGGTGCGTTCGGACAGCAGCAGTGCCTGCGCCACGGTTTCACGCTTGGGCTCGCCCTGGGGCAGCAGACGGCACAACACCTGGCGCACCTGATGAGTTACCCGCGTACCGGAAAAGCGCGCCAGGTAATCGCCGGCAAAACGGTCATGCAGCTGCGCCAATGCCTCGTTGGCCGACGGCAATGGCGCATCCAGATCAGCCCGTTCGAACAGCAAGGCATAGTGCTCGGCGTTGAATTTCAGTGGGCACTGGAATACTTCGTCATAAGGCGCCAGGTCCTCCGGAGCCGACCCCATCAGACTGACCAGCCGCGGGCGCAGCGGTTTGCCGGTCAGCCAGCGGCAGAAGGCCAGGGAATGCGCCAGCGAGGCCTCGGCACTTTGACGCGCCGAGGGCAGCCGATCACCATGGATCGCCAGAAGCATTTCATAGCCTTCCGGGGTGGGGTGAAAACTGAGATCGGCCCCCTCGCCGATGATCCGCTGATAACGCACCAGCCGGGCAAAACCTTCCTGCAGGTTGCGGCTGCTCATCACTGCGTACCCAACCACGTTGAAGGATGCTGGCCGCAGGATCTTTGCCATGTTCAGGCCAATGGCCGGATTGCCCGAGGCCTCCACAGCCAGATGCCAGAGCCGGGTCATGGCGTCCTGAGCAAAGCGCGCATCGGAGTCGCTCAAGGCGGCATAGTCGAGCCCCAGCTGGGCAAACAGGCTGCGGCAATCAACACCGCCCAATTCCAGGGCCGCGACAATGCCCGAGGCCCAACTGGATGAAGTGGTACGTTCGCTCATGACGTGTTCTGTTCTTATTAGGGAGTCTGAAGGGCGACAGAAGGATACTAAACTGGCACCTAATGTCAGTGGCCCAGCGCGTCACTCGACCTAGACTGCAAGTAAGCCGCCATAGCCGCAAACCTGGTGGTGGTCAAAAGAATAAGAGGAAGCCCCGATGAGCACTGAAACCCACGAACGCTACAGCAGCTTCGCCGAGTTCTACCCCTATTACCTGCAGGAGCACAGCAACGCCACCTGCCGCCGCCTGCACTATGTCGGCAGTTTGCTGGTGCTCTGTGTACTGGGCTATGTCCTGGCCACTCAGCAGTGGCTGTGGTTACTGTCGATACCGCTGATCGGTTACGGCTTTGCCTGGGTTGGCCACTTTGTTTTCGAGAAAAACCGCCCCGCCACCTTTGACTACCCACTTTATTCGTTGATGGGCGACTGGGTGATGCTCAAGGATGCCTTTACCGGACGCATCAAGTTTTAACAGCCCGCCTTGAGCGACCGCTGGCTCAGGTGGCGCTGCCGTTCGGCTGCCGCGCTTGGCGGTTGCGGTGGGCTTGGTTATGATCCCTCGCTTATTTTGGCAGCCGGTACGGTGTGCCACCCAGGCGCCCAGCAGAGGTGCCAGACGAGCAGCAGGGATAGTCCCATCGGATGAATGTCAAAAGCGCCCCCCGAATTTCCGCACTGCCGGCACCGCCGCTGCGTGAGTACTACTCCCGCGTCCTGGCCTATATCGCCATCGCTGCCAGTATTGCCGCAGGTACTTACACCCAACATTTCGGTTACGACATTCTCTGGATGGTGCCCTACGCGCTGCTCTACCCGCACCTGGCACACCATCTGAGCATGCGTTTCAAACGCGAGCATCCACAGCGCACCACCCTCAGCCTGCTGTTTATTGACGCGCTGCACTGTGGCGGCGCCGTCGCGCTACTGGGTTTATCCGTTGTGCCATCCCTGATGGCTCTGCTAACGATGGCCTTCAGCGCACTGGTAATAGGTGGCCTGCGCTACCTAGGGCTGGCATCCCTGATAGCCCTGAGCAGCGCAGTCTTTACCTTTGCCATCGCTGGCATCACGGTGAATATCAATACCCCCGCTTTGGTAGCACTGGTCAGCATCAGCTTCACCACCCTGTATATCTGTATCACGGCCTACTTTGTGCACCAGCAGGGCCTGCGCCTGAGTCAGGTGCGCAACGAGATCACCCGCGAGCAGGAAAAAGCCGCACGCCTGGCGCGCAATCTGGCCAAGTACCTGTCACCACAGGTGTGGGAATCGATCTTCACCGGCAAGAAAAGTGTGCGCCTGGAAACCCAGCGCAAGAAGCTCACGGTGTTTTTCTCAGACATCAAGGGCTTTACCGAGCTGGCCGAAGAGCTGGAAGCCGAAGCCCTGACCGACCTGCTCAACACCTACCTTAATGAAATGTCGAAGATCTGCCTGAAATACGGCGGCACCATCGACAAGTTTGTCGGTGACTGCGTGATGGTGTTCTTTGGTGACCCAAGCAGCAAGGGCGCCAAGAAGGATGCGGTGAATGCAGTGTCCATGGCCATCGCCATGCGCAAGCATATGAAGGTACTGCGCCAACAATGGCGTGCCCAGGGCATCACCAAGCCGCTGGAAATCCGCATGGGGCTGAACACCGGTTATTGCACCGTGGGCAACTTCGGCGCTGATACGCGCATGGACTACACCATCATCGGTCGCGATGTGAACCTCGCCAGCCGCCTGGAGAGTGCTGCTGAATCCGGTGAGATCCTGATCTCTCATGAGACCTATTCACTGATCAAGGACGTGATCATGTGCCGCGACAAGGGCCAGATCAACGTCAAGGGCTTTACCCGCCCCGTGCAGATCTACCAGGTGGTGGATTTCCGTCGCGACCTGGGCGCCACATCCAGTTATGTCGAACACGAACTACCCGGCTTCTCCATGTACCTGGATACCAACGGCATCCAGAATTTCGACAAGGAAAAGGTCATCCAGGCCCTCAGTCAGGCAGCCGACAAGCTGCGTGACAAGGTAATCATGTAAGCGCCTGCTTATGCCCCGCTGCGTGTGAGTCCTGCACAACCGGCATGCACAACTCACCATCGAGCAACGGCTGCTGTGCCAGAAACTCCAGCGCCGACGCTCGCCAGGATTGCCGCGCGGCCAACTCGGCGCAACGCCCACGATCCAGGCTCAAGGCCTCCAGGCAGGCCGCACGCAAGTCCTCATGCATGACCCCGCTGACACCCGCCTGCAACACATCCAGCGGCCCGGCTACCGGAAACGCCGCCACAGGCGTACCGCAGGCCAGGGCCTCAAGCATCACCAAACCATAGGTATCGGTACGTGAAGGGAATACCAGCACGCTGGCATTCTGATACGCCTCGGCCAAGGCCTGGCCATGCTGATAGCCAAGAAAGCGCACGTGCGGATAAGCCGCCTGTAATGCCTCGCACTGCGGGCCATCGCCGACCACCTGCTTCTGCCCCGGCAGATCGAGGGCAAGAAAAGCCTCGATATTCTTCTCCGGGGCAATCCGCCCGACATACAGAAATACTGGCTCAACCAGGTTTTTCGGCGCCACCGGCGGACAGAACAGCCGCGTATCAACGCCCTTGCGCCACAGCACCAGACGCTTGAAGTCCCAACCGGCAAACTCCTCACGCATGCGCTCGGTGGTCACCAGCACCGCCTGGCTCGGCCGGTGAAAGGCGCGCAGAAAGGCATAACCCCAACGCAGTGGAATCCAGGGCCAGCGGGTGTGCACGTATTCGGGAAAACGCGTATGGATGGCGCTGGAGAACGCCAGGCCACGCTTGCTTAGCCAGCGCCGTGCGGCCCACCCCAGTGGGCCTTCGGTGGCCAGATGTACACAGTCCGGGCGAAACGCGCGAATCGCCGAGCCAACCCGCCAGAGGTTCCACACCAAGGGAATTTCCGGGTAGCTGGGGCATGGCAGCGCGCGAAAGTCCGCCGGTGACAGCAGCTTGACCTGATGACCGAGGCCGCGCAGCTCGCTGATCAGTGCCTGCAGGCTGGTGACCACGCCATTGACCTGGGGTGTCCAGGCGTCGGAGACGATCAGAATCCTCACAGGGCCGGCTCGGCAGCCGCAACTGGAGCGGCCTGCAACTGACGCGCCTGATCATCTGCCAGGCGATACAGTTCGATACTGCCATCCAGATGCTCAATCAGCGCCGTGCAGGACTCCACCCAGTCGCCGCAATTCATGTACTCGACCTCGCCCATCGGACGAATCTCGGCGTGGTGGATATGCCCGCAGACCACGCCATTGAAGCCGCGCTTGGCGCATTCGTGGACGATGGCTTCTTCAAAGTCACTGATAAAGTTCACCGCCGTCTTGACCTTGTGCTTGAGGTAGGCCGACAACGACCAATAGCCATAGCCATAGCGGCTACGCCAGTAATTCAGCCAACGATTGAGGGTCAGGGTGAATTCGTAGGCCGAATCGCCGAGAAAGGCCAACCAGCGGTGATAACGGGTGATCACATCGAACTGGTCACCGTGAATCACCAGCAGACGGCGGCCATCGGCAGTGAAGTGCTCGGCCTCATCGACCAACTGGATATTGCCGAGCATCAGGCTGGAATAGCGGCGCAGAAATTCATCATGGTTGCCGGTGACGTAGATCACCTCGGTGCCGCGCTTGCTCATGGTCAGCAGGCGGCGGATCACGTTGCTGTGCGACTGCGGCCAATACACCCCGCTACGCAGCTTCCAGCCGTCGATGATGTCACCGACCAGGTAAATCTTGTCGGTCTGGTAGCGCTTGAGAAACGCTGCCAGGTGTTCGGCCTGACAATCCCGGGTGCCCAGGTGCACATCGGAAATCCACAGGGTACGGACACGTTGCTTGCGGCTGGGCTTGGCGAGCTGAGCGCTGGTCATGGACGACCTCCGGCTGGGTTTGCTCGAGTCTGCGCAGTCGGGGTGAAAGGTGCATGACAGCGCCATGGCAATTCGGTGACAGCCTCTAAAGGGTATAAACTGACTGGCCAAACAAGGAGCCCACCATGTCCTCGCTGCTCTCGCTGCGTCACTACAGCCACGAACTGCTCAGCCACAGCCATGAGCATGCGCAGCTGGTCTTCGGCCTGAGCGGCTTGCTGGAGTTCGAAGTGGCCGGCCATGGCAGCCAGGTAAAGCGTCAGACACTGGCTGTGGTGCCCAGTGATGCGCAGCACGCCTGCGGCAGTAAGAACGGCAGCCACTGTCTGGTGCTCGACGTACCGTGCGAGGACTGGCTGCAACAACAGCTGGGCCGACATCTGGATGCCACCCGTCGTCTGCTGGACAAACCTGCCGCTGTCAGCCTCAACCCCGCACAAAGTCAGCTGGTCAGCTGGCTGGCCGCCAGCCCGATCAATGACCCGGTGATCGCCCAACAAGGCGCTGCTTTGCTTTTGGCCAGCCTGGCCAATGACGATATTACTGCCCACGCAGCCAGCCGCCTGCCGCTGGCAGCGCTGGATGCGCATATCGACCAGCATGCCGCGCACCCTTTGCAGGTAACCGATCTGGCGCGCCTGGCCGGCCTGTCGGCAGCACGTTTTCACGCGCGTTTTCTCGCCGAAACCGGGCAAACGCCAATGGATTATGTGCGCAGCCGTCGCCTACAACGGGCACGTCAACTGCTCAAAGGCAGCAACCTGGCAATTGGCGAGATCGCTGCTCGGGTCGGCTACAGCTCGCAAAGTGCCTTTAGCGCTGCCCTATCGCGGCACCTTGGCGTTACACCTCGGCAACTGCGCCGCACTGACTAATTTGCCGACACTCTCTTGTGAGAGCCTGGCGACAAAACCCGCGATTCCCGAGACAGACAAGGGCGCAGATAGGCACCTAGACTGCCCGGCAGAATCGAGGAGTCGCCTATGCAAAACATCGAATGGCCGGATTTCGAAAAAGTGGAGCTGCGCGTCGGCACCATTCGCACCGCCCGGCCTAATGAAAAAGCCATCAAACCCGCCTACGTGCTGGAAGTGGACCTCGGCGAGCTGGGCATCAAGACCTCCAGCGCCCAGCTCACCGCCCACTACAGCTGCGAGCAGCTCGTCGGCCGCCAAGTGCTGTGCGTGTGCAATTTCGCCGCCAAGCGCATCGCCGGCGTGCGCTCCGAAGTGCTGGTGACCGGTGCATATGATGCCAATAACAACGTAGTGCTGGCCGGCTTCGACAAACCGCTCCCCAACGGCGCACGCCTGGCATGAATCAACGTAATGCCCTCTGGGCAATTCACCTGGGCGCCCTGCTGTTTGGTCTGTCCGGCATATTCGGCAAGCTGGCGAATACCACCCCGCAGATGATCTCCGCTGGCCGCGCCATCTTCGCCGTGGCGGCCTTGTTGCTGTTCGCCAAGCTGATCAGCAACGCGCGTCTGGTCTGCCTTGGCTTGCGCCAAACCGGCCTGCTGGCCCTTGGTGGCTTGCTGCTGGGCGGTCACTGGTGGAGTTTCTTCGAGTCTGTGCATATCTCCGGCGTGGCCATCGCCACCCTCGGCTTTGCCAGTTTTCCGGCCTTTACTGTGTTGCTCGAAGGTTTGCTGTTCCGTGAGCGCACCCGGCCTGTCGAATACGCCATGGTGGCGCTGGTGTGCCTGGGTCTGGTGCTGGTCACCCCGGATTTCGACCTGAGCAGCCAGGCCACCAGCGGCCTGCTCTGGGCAGTGCTGTCCGGCCTGCTGTTCGCTCTGCTGTCGCTGCTCAACCGCGCCAGTACCCGTGGCGTCGAACCGGTCCAGGCGGCGCTGTACCAGAACCTCACCGTGCTGCTGGTATTCCTGCCGCTGGCCTGGCCGACGCTGCCCAACGTGCAGGTTCAGGACTGGTTGTGGATGGCCATGCTCGGGATCTTCTGCACGGGCCTGGCGCACAGCCTGTTCGTCGCCAGCCTGCGGGTACTCAAGGCACGCACTACTGCGGTGATTTTCGCCCTGGAGCCGATCTACGGCATTGCCTTCGCCTGGCTGCTATTCAGCGAAGTGCCAACCCTGCGCATGCTCGCCGGCGGGCTGCTGATTGTCAGCGCCATCTTTCTATCGGCGCGGATGGCCAAGTGATCAATGGCTGCGGTCGTTGTGACCCAGATCCCGCGCCGGATCAATCTGATCGCGCAAGCGCTGCTTGAGCACCTTGGCCTCTGGAAAACCGCCATCGGCCTTGCGCTCCCAGATCTGCACACCATCACAGGTGATGCGAAACACCCCGCCTGTACCAGGCTCCAGGCAAACCCTGGACAAATCATCGGTAAACGTCGACAACAGCTCTTGCGCTAGCCAGGCAGCGCGCAGCAGCCACTGGCATTGCGTGCAATAGGTGATAACTACTTCGGCTTTGGGGCTGGACATTGGCAGGCTCGCGCAAATGAAAGGTCGATGATAGCGCGCAGCAGCCTGGCCTCAGCACAAGAAAAACGCCCGCGTACCAAAGGCAGGCGGGCGTTGAGCGACAGCATCTTGCATCAGGCGATTTTTGCCAGCAGCTGACGCGCCTCCTGCTTCTGCTCTTCATCGCCTTCATTGATCACTTCATTGAGGATCTGGCAGGCGCTATCCAGACTGCCCTGTTCGATATAGGCCAGTGCCATATTCAGCTTGGAAAGGTTTTCGCGGTTGCTGGCCAGCTCATCAAAATCATCCAGCAGTTCCACATCGAGGACGTCACCGCCCCAACCATCGCTGGAGGTTTCTTCCACCAGCATCGACTCGGCAAACGGGCTGCGGGCATCACGGCTACCGGAAAGTTCGAATATATCTGAAGTCTTGCGCTTGGCCGCAGTACTGCTCTCGGTCTTGTCCGCCACTTTTTTCGGCGCAGTTGGGGCAAAGGGGCTGACCAGATCCCAGTCGGCATCCAGCGACATATCGTCCAGATTAAGCTGACCATCATTGGCAGCATCCACCAACGGTTGCGACTCGACCTCATCCAGCTCCAGCACCACATCGTCCAGCAAACTGGCCGGCGGCGCGCTGAACAGCTCGGCATGCCGCGCTTTCAACTCGTCGATCCGTGCCGGAGTAAAGCCGGATGCCCGTACCAAGGCCTCGTGGGCAATAAAACCCTGGGTATCACCCAACAACGCCAGCACCTCCAGCAGACGGAAACCGATATCACTGCGCTGCGGCTGAGCCTCCCAGGCCTTGCGCAACGTACTGGCGGCTTCATTCAAGCGGCCGTAGGCGATATACACGTTGGCACTTTGCAGCGCATCTTCACCCGCTGCCGGCCATACTGGCCCACCACGCGGCACCTCGCGCACATTGCGCGCCACTGCGGCTGCCGGTGCGGCCGCGATAGTCGGTGCAACACTTGGTGCCCTGGGCATGGCTGGCGTCAGTGCCGCTGCAACCGCAACAGGTGCTGGCTCAGCGGCTTTTCTGCTACGCCAGAACAGGCCAGCCACACCGGCCAGTAGCAGCATCAGAAGACCGGCAATAATCGCCAGCCAGTTGCTAGCTGATTCAGCCGTAACCGGCGCGGTTACCGTGACCGGAGCAGGCACAGGCGCGGCACTTGCTTCGGCGCTCGCGCGACGCGCGGCCAACTCGGCCTGCAGGCCAGCAATCTGCTGATCCCGTGCCTCCATCTGCTCCTGCAACTGCTGCACCTGCAAGCCCAGCTGCGCCAGGCTCTGTTGCAATTGCAGAGTCTCACTGATCTGGCTGGCCAGCTCCTGCTCAACGCGGGTCTGCTCCCGGATCAGCTGTTCAGCCGGCGGATCAGTCGGCAGCTCAGCACTGACTATTGGCGCAATCTCTGGGGTCGTAACAGCTGGCGCCGCAGCTTCAGCGACTGGTGCATCGGCCACTGCCGGCGAAGCGCTGACGAGACTATCGGGCAAGAGCAATTGCGCACCAGCACGCAGGCGATTGATATCGCCATTGATAAAGGCCTGCGGATTAAGCGCATGGATGTCATTCATCAGCGTCTGGGGCGCTACCTGTCCGGCATCGGCGGCCAGACGCGTGGCTATCTTCCACAGGCTGTCACCGCTTACCACACTGTAGCGATTACCCTGCTGCGCAGCGGGCATTACTGCCGGACGCACAGGCGTGACAGTGGTTACGCGAGGCGCGGGCGTAACGACAGCGGGCGTGGTGGATGCAGCCAGACTGCGATAGGCGGCAGAGCTGGGCGGGTCGAGCAGCACGGTGTACTCACGGTACAACTGGCCGTTGGGCCGCACCACCTCGACGATAAAGTTCAGATAGGGCTCACGCACCTGCTGCGTCGACACCACGCGAATCACACTCTTGCCGCCCCGCAGCAACGGGGTAAAACGCAGGTCATTGAAGAAATACAGACGGTCAACGCCGGAACGGCTGAACACTTCGGCGGGTGCCAGACGCACGCGCATGTCTTCAGCGGTCAGGTCGCCCACATCAAACAATTCGATTTCGGCATCCAGCGGCTGACTAAGTGCCGAATGCAAGGTGATTTCGCCCAGGCCAAGTGCTGGAACCAGCCCCGAATACAAGGCCGAACTGGATGCCAGGCCGATCAGTAATTGACGAACCTTTGCCATAAAAACGCTCCCGATGAATCCGCTCATGCACCCTCGCCACTACACGTCAGAGACATGCGCTTCCAGCGCTTGCGAAAGTACAGAAGACGGCAAATTCGGCCTTGGGACTACGTTCCGTGTTTAACCCGGCTGGTGCGTGGCAATGATTACGGCGTACTGAATACAGAAATGCCAACCGCCGCTTGGCAAAAAGCCACCACAAGTACAAGCATAGGCTCGCAGTCAAGAAAGTGACAACTCGATCACACTACCGTTTAGCTGTCAGCGTCTTGTCGATTTAACGCCCCAAGCCGCCAAAACCGTGATCGCGAAGACGCCAGCCACCAGCCAGAAACTCTGTTTGAAGGCGAGCATCTCCGCGAGGTGATCGCCACCTTCGGCGCTGTGCCGCCACTCCAGAAAGAAGGTCAGCAGGTTGACCCCGAATGCGCCGCCGAGCTGGCGTACGAAGGTGATAGCACCGGCACCCTGGGCCAGCTCCTCAGGACTGAGAATATCCAGTGACCCGGTACTCAAGGCCGGCAGCAACACGCCCAGCCCCACGCGTCCGACGCAGGCCCAGAAACACAGTTGAATGAATGAGGCGCCCTGCTCGACCCAAGCCAATCCTGCAGCAGACAGCGCAAAGATCAGCAAACCGCCACTCAGCAACACGGCCGCAGACAGCCGATCACTGAGCCAGCCGCCGAGAAAGGAGGCCATACCCATCAAGATCCCGGCCGGTAACAGCAACAGCCCCGAACGTCCGGCGCTGAAGCCTTCAACGGTCTGCAGATACAGCGGAATCAGGTAGGTCGAACCATACAGTCCCAGGCCCAGCGTCAAGGCAACCCAGCTGGCGCTGCGAAATCCGGCATGTCGCCATAGCGCAAGGGGCAGCAGCGGCTGGGCGGCACTCCGGCTGCGCAGGATAAATGCCATGCCTGCCAGCAGCGCCAAACAGCCCGGTAACCAAACCCTCGGTGCCGTCCAGGCAAAGCGCTGCGCCTCGGCAAGAAAGCCCAACGCTGAAAATATCGCCACACACAACCAGGCAAAGGCCCGAATATCCAGACGCGGCGTGCTGCGCTCACGATCACTGGGCAACAACCATTGCCCGGCGAGCATGGCCAGCAGACACATCGGCAGCGGCATCCAGAAGATCGACGGCCAGCCGAAATGATCGACCAGGTAACCGCCGATTCCCGGTCCCAGCGACGGTGCCAGCATCACCCCCAGGCCGTATATACCCAACGCCACACCACGGCCGCCATCGGCGAACACGCGAAAGATCAGCACCATGGCCAACGGCTGAACGATCCCCGCGCACAGCCCCTGCACAACGCGCAGGGCGATCAGCTGCCAGGCAGCGTGAGCCACCAGCGCCAGCAACGAACTGAGGATAAACAGCAGCAGGCCAAATTGCGCCGTACGCCGCGCGCCAAAACGCGCCTGGGCCCATGCGGCCAACAACAGGCCGGCGGTCATGGCCGCGAGAAACCCAGTGGACAGCCACTGCGCCAGCGGCCGACCGATGGCGAAATCCGCCATGATCGCCGGCAAGGCAACATTGATACTGGTGGAGGCCAAGACCATGGCCATGCTGCCGACCATCAGCAGCGCCAGCAGCCACTGCGGGTAACGCGGGCCGAAGCGTTGCTGCAGAGCCTGCAGATCGTCACGCATCAGCGTTTTTCCAGGTTACTCAGCACCTGGGCGTGGACCTTCTGGCAACGGCGCAACTCGTCTTCATCGATGCCGGCAAAGACTTCCTGACGCAGTTGCGCGGAGATCGCTTCGATCTTTTCAATCAGCGGGCGGGCTTGTGGGCTGAGAGCAATCTTCTTGGCGCGGCGGTCTTCCGGTACGGCCTGGCGGCTGACCAGCCCCTGAGCTTCCAGGCTGTCGAGCAGACGCGCCAGGGTCGGCCCTTCGACACCAACGCTCTGCGCCAACTCGCGCTGGGTCGGCAATTCGGCAAAACGCCCCAGGTGCAGCAGCACCAGCCAGCGGGCTTGCGACAGCCCCAGACCGACCAGGCGGCGATCCAGTTCGGCGCGCCAGGCACGGGAAAGTTGGGCAACTTGCATGGCAAAGCGGTGTTGATCGGTATGCGACATGGACAACGGCTCTTAACTATAAAAAACTAATTATTAGCCAGCTAACCATAACCCTTTTAACGAGGCAAGCCTGTAAAAGGTTTCACCACTTTACATACTGGTCTTCGACAAAGCCCCAGAGGTTGTCGATGCGTACTTCGGGCAGGCCCGTCGGGCGCAGCACGCCGGTGAACTGGCCGAAAATCTGTTTGAAGTTGCTCGCCAACAGCCCCACGTTCAAGCGCTCCTTGTGTAGGCCACGCCCCTCGAAGCGCAGTGCCACCTGGCCGTCATAGGAGTTGATCAACCAGGGCTGCAGCGGCTGGTCGCGATCAAAAGTAAAACGCACCGTATCGACTTTGAGCAGCTCGCCATCCAGCCAGAAGCAGTTCTCGGTAAAGCTGCTTTCATTGACCCCGCAGGACAGGTTCAGCCCAACCCTCTGCTCGCCTGCCTGACCAGACAGGCAAGCCCAGTTCCAGTGAGTTTCCGGACGCATATAACCGGCCGACCAGTCGTGGTGGGCAAATGCGCCGATCTGCGCCAGGTCGAAATCCCCCAGCGCACTGCGCACTTGCCCGGTGCAGCGTACCCCCGCCACTTTCTGTGCATAGACCCAGCCATTGACCGCCGTCGGCGTGTTGATGCACATCGGCTGAAAAGCAGGTTGTGCCTCAGAGAAACAGGCGTCGATACGAGTGCCGTCATCCAGTTCCACCAGCAGACGCTTTTCCTTCGATACGGAGCTGTTCTCCAAGCGCAGAAGATTGCCGCCGCTACGCACCTCGCACACGCCCTGATCTGGGGTCTGCGAGAACTGGCTGCCAAAGCCCAGCGGCAGCTTGAACTGACGCTCGATCATGCGCCCGCTGGCCGGGTGGAACAGATAGACAAAACCCACGCCCAACAAGCTGAGGTTGGCCAGCGCGCAGCCGCCAATCAGCTCATCGCTGATCAGGCCGAAATACTGGAATTGATGAAAACGCCGCCATTTGGCCAACGCACCCAACTTGCGCCCCATAGGCGAGCGGAAATCAAAATCGCGGTAGTTGATCAGCCCCGGCGCGGCGGGAAAGATGCCGTAATGCGGCTGACCGTTGGCCTGAATCAGTCGATCCATCGGAGCAATCACTCAAGGAAAAAACCTCAGCGATGCTAGCACCGCGACTTCGCTCCGAGCATTCACCACAGGCGCCAAGCGCAGCGGCAAAATCGGCCACCGCCCCCAAGAATCTTTTTAGGATCTTGCGAGCTAGAGTCCTGCAAGGCGCTACGTAGTAACAGCCTTCGGCTGGTCAAAACAGGCGAGGAAGCGGACTGGGCTCGCACACGAGTGTACTTTTGTACATGAGCATTACTCGTTTCACTCGCCCTTCGGGTCGCGCTGACGCGCGTTAGCCGCAAGCGGCTTTCCGAGCCTATTTTTAACGCAGCAGGGCCGACGCGCAGCTGATCGTAAATAGATTCTCAGGCGACGACCTGATTGCGGCCAAAAGCCTTGGCCTCGTAAAGCGCGCGATCCGCATGCTCGTAGAGCTGCGCCAACGCCCCTCCAGCGGCAGGCTGGATGCAGGAAATACCAATCGACATGGTCAGCATGCTCGCCGTATCCGAGCCAGCATGTTCGATATTCAGGGTCTGCAGGGTCTGGCGCAGCGCTTCGCCGTGATGCCGTGCTTCGGCTTCACCGATGTCATAAAGCAACACAGCAAACTCTTCACCGCCCAAGCGCACGGCCATATCCAACGGGCGCCGGGCAGCGTCCTGCAGCAGGCTACCAATGCGCTGCAACACGTTATCGCCGGCCTGATGGCCGTAGTGGTCGTTATAGGCTTTGAAGTGATCGACATCGCAGAGCAGCAGCGCCAGGCTGCGATGTTCACGCTGGGCCTGACGCCACAGGCGCTCGAACTGACGGTTGAAACTGCGACGGTTATGCAAGCCGGTCAGGCTGTCGTGATCGGCCAATACACGCATCAGCCGGCTGATCAGAAAATGCTCGCGCGATTTGAACTCAAGCAGGTAACAACCAACCGCGCCCATCAGATTGCCGAACAGCAGAAACAGGGTGTTATTGATCAGCCGAGGCACCGGCAAGCCAGCCACCACCAGCTCGACGCAGACGTAAACCAGCAGCACCAGCAAGGAACAGCACAACGCTTCGATCAGCCGTAGCCCCGCCAGAAAATAAGCCGCCATACAGACCAGCAATAACCCCTCATAGGGGTAGCTGGGATCAACCCGATGGGCAATGCCGACTACAAAGGACGCCGACGCGCCGAGGGCCAACAGGCAGACCAGACTCAGCGGTTGTAATAGGTAGGTGTGTTTGCGCTGAATCAGCAGCACGCCGAATAGACACAGCAACAATAAAACAGCGAGACGGATGGCCAGCATCCACCACACCTCGGGCGCCTTGATCAGGACGAAATCAAACGCGGCAAAGGCCAGCCACACCAGAATGCCCACGACCAGAGCAATGCGTTTGAGCTCGAAGGTGTCGTCACGTACATAGTTGCGGTACTCCTGCTCCAGCGGCCGAGAGAAGCGCAACAGACGAAAGCCCAAGGCGAGCTGATCCGCGTAGGGGCTGGGGCGAACATCGTCTAGCCAGGCATGGGAAAGCGACACCGGAACCTCTGCAGCTGGATGGCTGAAAACACCTTAGTCGCTCGTATCCGGTGTCACAAGATGAACCGGCAGCCAGAGCGTATTCACTCAGGCCTCGAATTCCGCCTGCAAGGCCGCTCGCACGCAGTGCAGGATGCCCAGCTCAACACGCCCGGCAAACTGCTCGCTGATCGCCGCCACCGGCGGCAGCTCACCTTCGCCATCTAGGAAGGCATCCTGAATCTCACACAGCAATGCCTCGGGCACATCCAGCGCCTGCTCCAGGGACAACTGCTGACGACCAATGGCTTCGGCCAGCAGGCCGTAGACATTCTTTTCACTGCAGCTGAGCTGGCTGGCGATCTGTGCGGGGGTCATCCCGGCACGGGCCAGGCTGACCAGTTCATGGCGTAAATCGACCACCGCACGCGGCGCTTCATCATCCGCACCGAGCACGCCCAGGAAGGCCTCGCCATAACGCTCCAGCTTGCGCGCACCAACGCCACTGACCCGCGCCATTTCGGCCAGAGTGCTGGGCTGGCTACGCAGCATCTCCAGCAAGGTGGCATCCGGGAAGATCACATACGGCGGCACGCCATGCTCTTCCGCCAGCTTGCGGCGCAAGGCGCGCAGCGCTTCCCACTGACCACGCTCTTCGCCACGCACCAGCTGGCTGGCGGCACTGCTGGAGGCCTTGGCGCTTTGCTGGGGTTTCAGATCACGGCGTAGCTGCAGGCTGACCTCGCCCTTGAGCAAAGGCCGGCAACTGTCAGAAAGGCGCAGCCCACCGAAGCCTTCGAGATCGACATCAGCCAGCCCCCGCGCCACCAGTTGGCGGAACAGCGAACGCCATTCGCCCTCGGCCAGTGCCTTGCCGATACCGAACACCGCCAGATGCTGATGCCCGACACCGCGAATCTTCTCGTTGTCGCGGCCGAGCAGCACGTCAACCAGATGACCCACGCCATAACGCTGGCCAGTGCGGTAAATCGCCGACAGTGCCTGGCGCGCCGGCTCGGTGGCATCCCAGGTCTGCACGCCATCGATGCAGTTGTCGCAATGGCCGCAGGGCTGCGGCATGTCTTCGTCGAAGTAGGCCAGCAACGCCTGGCGTCGGCAGCGGGTTTCCTCACACAGCGCCAGCATGGCATCGAGCTTATGCTGCTCAACGCGCTTGTGCCGCTCATCACCCTCGGAGTTGTTGAGCATCTGCTTGAGGAAAATCACGTCCTGCAGGCCGTAGGCCATCCAGGCATCTGCGGGCAGACCATCACGGCCCGCGCGACCGGTTTCCTGGTAATAGGCTTCCAGGGATTTCGGCAAATCGAGGTGGGCGACAAAGCGCACGTTAGGTTTATCGATGCCCATGCCGAAGGCGATGGTCGCCACCATGATCAGCCCTTCCTCGTTGAGAAAGCGCTTCTGGTGATAAGCACGCAGCTCGTTGGCCAAACCAGCGTGATACGGCAAGGCGGGAAAGCCTTGTTCGGACAGGAAAGCCGCCACCTCCTCGACCTTTTTGCGCGACAGACAGTAGACGATGCCGGCATCGCCCTTGCGCGCCGCAAGGAAACTCAGCAACTGCTTGCGCGGCTGCTCCTTGGGCACGATGCGGTAGAAGATGTTCGGCCGATCAAAGCTCGACAGGAAACGTTCGGCATTCTGCAAATGCAGGCGCTGGACGATTTCCTCACGGGTGCGCATGTCTGCCGTGGCCGTCAGGGCGATGCGCGGCACATTGGGGAACAACTCGGCCAACTGCCCCAGCTGCAGATACTCAGGGCGGAAATCATGCCCCCACTGCGACACGCAATGCGCCTCGTCGATGGCGAACAGGGCAATGTCGAGGTTCTGCAGAAAGCTCAGCATGCGCGGCTGCACCAGCCGCTCGGGGGCCAGGTAGAGCATCTTGATTTCGCCACGCCTGATTCGCTCGGCGATCTCGCGTTGCTCATCGGCGCTCAAGGTGGAGTTCAGCGCCACCGCCGCCACACCCAGCTCATCGAGGGTGGCGACCTGATCGTCCATCAGCGCGATCAGCGGCGACACCACCACGGCCAAGCCATCACGCAGCAGGGCCGGCACCTGGAAGCACAGCGACTTGCCACCACCCGTAGGCATCAATACCAGGGCATCACCGCCACTGGCCACGCGCTCGATAATTGCACCCTGACGACCACGAAAGCTGTCGTAGCCGAATACGTCTTTGAGGATGCGCTGCGCGTGCTCGAGCATGAAAGGTCTCCGAAACAAGCCGCGCATTATACGCAAGTGCCGCTTGGGCACGCGTAGGCATGCTGGAGTTTGATCCGAATTTCACCCGCCATGGCCTGCGGCTATGGCCGCTGTGGCTGCGGTCGACTAGAATCGACCCTCGTTTACTCCTTCAAGGTAGCCCCCCGATGTCCTTCGCCGAGCAACTCTCCCGCCTGCAAGCCTTCCTCGATGCCGATGAGCTGCATGAAGAGGCACTGGACTACATCGCCGCCCACGGCTACCTGACCGCTCTATCAATCTGCCCGCAGCCGGTTCCGGAGCGTGAGTGGATTGACGCACTGTTCTCCGAGCCGCCGCACTATCGCAGTGATGCCGAGCGTGAAGAGATCGAAGCGACCCTGATCCAGCTGCAAAGCCATATCGCCCGCCAACTGGCCAGCGATGATGATCCGGAAGTGCCGTGCGAGCTCGACCTGGGCGAAGAACCAGACGATTCTGACCTGCGCGGCTGGTGTATCGGCTTTATGGAAGGGGTGTTCCTGCGTGAAGCCGTGTGGTTCGACGATGCTGAAGATGAAGTCAGCGAACTGCTGCTACCGATCATGGTCGGTTCCGGCCTGTTCGATGAGCAGCCTGAGTTTGCTGAAATCGCCCGTGACCGCGACCTGGTTGACAGCATGGTAGAGCAGATCCCTGAGCTGCTGACCGCACTGTTCCTGCTGTGCAATGCGCCGGAAGAAAAACCGGCCCTCCTGAAGCCCCGCCACCACTAAGCACGCGCCATGGCGCGTGAGATTCAGGAGCAGCGCAACCCTGCCCTGCGCTATGTTCTGCTGGCCATCGGCTGGCTGAGCGTGGCGCTGGGAGTGGTTGGTATTTTCCTCCCAGTCCTGCCTACCACGCCTTTTCTGCTGCTGGCGGCCGCCTGCTTCATGCGCAGCTCGAAGCGCTTCTACCTGTGGCTGGTCAATCACCGCCAGCTTGGCCCGTGGATCGTCGATTACCTCGAAGGCCAGGGCATTCCGCTCAAGGGCAAGGTCTACGCCATCAGCCTGATGTGGCTCAGCATCGGCCTGTCGTGCTACCTGGTGCCACTGTTCTGGGCCAGGGCTTTTATGCTGACCAGCGCGGTACTGGTCAGCCTGTATATCCTCAGCCAGAAAACTCGGCATAAAGCCTAAGCACCGCGCCAGCCGACATTCGGTATATTCAGCGCGGCAAAAATCAGCAGCAACACCTAGACTTTCCCAATCTTCGGTCGAGGTGCGGTACATGCCACCCCGTCAGCTCACTCATGGATGGTTCAAGCGCCTCAACCGAGCGTTGCTGGGCGGCTGCATCCTGCTGATCGGTCTAGCCAGCGCCCTGGCCAACTGGGACTTCGGCGTGATCCTGAAAAATGCCGAAAGCCGCTACGGCAACCTTGGTGCCGCCAAGCAGCGCATCCAGGCCTGGGAAGCACAAATCAAGGCCAGTGGCAGCAGTAGCGAAAGAGACAAACTCACCGAGGTCAATCGCTTCTTCAACCGGCAGATCCGCTTCACCGATGATATCCGCCTGTGGAAACAGAACGATTACTGGGCCACGCCCATCGAGATGCTGGTCAAGGGTTCAGGCGACTGTGAAGACTATTCCATCGCCAAATACTTCACCCTGCGCCGCCTCGGCATTCCCAGCGACAAGCTGCGCATCACTTACGTCAAGGCGCTCAATTACAACCAGGCGCACATGGTGCTGACCTATTACACCAGCCCCGGTGCCGAGCCATTGGTGCTGGACAACCTGATCAATGAAATCAAACCCGCCTCGCAGCGCAAAGACCTGCTGCCGGTCTATGCATTCAACGCCGAAGGGCTCTATCTCGCAGGCTCCAATAGCAAAAAGAGCGACTCCAAGAAGCTCTCGCGCTGGCAGGACATCTTGAAAAAAATGCGCACGGAGGGCTTCGCCATCGGCGAAGGCTAGGAGGAACCTATGTCTCTACTCAAGCAGCTATTTCTCGCCATCTGCCTGTTCCTGGTCGTGGCCTTTACTGGGAGTTTTATCGCCGGAGTGGAAAGCTCCCGCGAGCAACTGCTCAGCCAGCTGCGCTCCCACGCTCAGGACGCCGCAACCGCATTGGGCCTGTCGATGACGCCACACGTGGATGACCCGGCAATGATCGAACTGATGGTCAGCTCGATTTTCGACAGCGGCTATTTCACCAGCATCCGTGTGGTGCGCATCCCCAATAACGAAGTGATAGTCGAACGACGCAGCGACGATGCAAGTGCCGAAACCGTCCCGGTCTGGTTCAGCGATCTGGTCGACCTGCAGCCCCAGGGCGGCGATGCGCTGATCATGCGCGGCTGGGAACAGGCCGCACGGGTCGAGGTACTCAGCCACCCGCAATTTGCCCTGGCCAAACTCTGGGACAGCGCCATTGGCAGCCTGATCTGGCTACTGCTCTGCGGCCTGGTCAGCGCCATACTCGGCGGCTGGCTGCTGCGTACCCAACTGCGCCCGCTGGATAACATGGTGCAACAGGCCCAGGCCATCACTCGCCGCGAATTCCTCACTCTGCCCAAGGTGCCGCGTACCCCGGAACTTAAACGCGTCGTCACCGCCATGAACCAGATGGTGGAAAAGCTGAAAACCCTGTTCGCCGAAGAAGCCGCGCGCAGCGAGAAACTGCGTGAAGAGGCCTATCAGGACAGCATCACCGGCCTGGCCAACCGTCGTTTGTTCGATATCCGCCTGGCCCATCAACTGGTGGTCAGTGAACAGAATGCCGAAGGCTATCTGTTGCTGCTGCGGGTCAACGACCTCGGCGGGCTTAACCAGCGCCTCGGCGGCCAGCAGACCGACGCCCTGATTGCCGCCATTGGCGAGCTGCTCAAACGCCTGCTCAACCAGACCAACCGCTCGGACTGGCTGGCCTCACGCAGCCGCGGCGGCGAATTCAGCCTGCTGGCCCCCGGAATCGGCAGTGAGGAAGCCGATTTGCTCGCCGGCGAGCTGCACACTGGCCTGGAAAGCCTGCGCCAGACAGGCGCCAGCGACTGCACACCGGTGGCCCATATGGGCATTGCCGCCTTCCGGCCAGGCGAGGAACCCGGCCAGGTCATCGGCCGAGCCGATCAGGCCCTGGCGCAAGCGCAGAACGATCCGAGTCGCGACTGGGTACGTCTGGATGATTACAACGCACAACCGACTCAGGGCTTGCATGAATGGCGCACCTGGATCGATGACGCGCTGAACAAGCGCAAGCTGCAGTTGTATTTCCAACCCGTCACGCAGTGTGCTGACCGCAACCGGCTGCTGCACCACAAGGTGCTGGCGCGCCTGCTTGACCCGCAAGGTGAAGCGATTGCCGCCGGACGCTTCCTACCCTGGATTGAGCGCCTGGGCTGGACCGCACGCTTTGACCTGGCCATGCTCGAGCACAGCCTGGCGCACCTCAGTCAGCATGCGGCACCACTGGCCCTCAGCCTGTCGGCCGCAACTCTGCGCGATAGCGAAACCCTGAAACGCATGTTCGACATCCTCCGCCAGCACCCACAACAGGCCAGTCTGCTGACTCTGGAGGTGGACGAACGCCATCTGCCTCCGGCCGCTGAGCTGGAAGCGCTTAGCCAAGGAGTCCGTGACACCGGCTTCAGTCTGGGTCTGCAGCACTTCGGCGGGCGGTTCAGCCTGATCGGCAACCTGACCCACCTGGGTCTCGCCTACCTGAAACTCGACGGCACCTATATCCGCGCCATCGACCAGGAAAGCGACAAGCGCATGTTTATCGAGGCGGTATTCCGCGCCACCAACAGCATCGACCTGCCATTGATTGCCGAGATGGTAGAGACCGAGGGCGAGCTGGCAGTGCTCAAGGAGCTGGGGTTGTACGGCGCCATGGGCCGCCTACTGGGCGCGCCGGAACCGTGGAAAGACTGATTAAATAACGCACGGGGTAGCCCGATTACGGCCTACCCCGATCAAGTACAACGCTTAGAGCCCGGCAAACAACGGCTCAACTGGCAAACAGATAACCTTCCACATCCATGCCTGCATCACGCATCTGCGCCAGTTTGTAGCGCAAGGTTCGTGGACTGATGCCCAGGCGCTCGGCGGCTTCCTTGCGCCGGCCACGCTCGGCACGCAGGGTATCGATGATCATCTGAAACTCATGCCGACGCAGATCATCGCCCAAGGCGCCAGCTTCAGCCGGCGAGGCGTCCTGCTGCGCAGGTGCGCTATTGACCACCACCGACAACTGCGGTTGCGCGGACGGCGTAACGGCCGAACCAATAGGTGCCAGCAGGCAAAGATCCTGCGGCTGAATCAGACCACCCTGCTGCAAAATCAGCGCACGTTGAATCGCGTTATCCAGCTCACGCACATTACCCGGCCAGCTATGACTCATCAGGCTCATCTGCGCCTGCGGGGAAAGCCGAATCGGCGCGTGGTTCATTTTCTTCACGTACTTAGCCAGTAAGCGCTCGGCCAGCGGCACAATGTCCGCCGGGCGCTCACGCAATGGCTGCCAGGCCAGCGGAAATACCGACAAGCGATAGTAGAGATCTTCACGGAAACGCCCCGCCGCCACTTCTGCGGCCAGATCGCGGTTACTGGTGGCCAGCACGCGGATATCCAGGGTAATCGGCTTACGCGCACCCACCCGCTCGACCTCCCGCTCTTGCAGTACGCGCAGCAGCTTGGCCTGCAGGCCCAGTGGCATCTCGGAAATCTCGTCGAGCAGAATGGTGCCGCCCTCGGCCAGTTCGAACTTGCCCGGAGCACTGGCAATGGCCCCGGTAAATGCGCCCTTCTCATGGCCGAACAGCGTGGCTTCGAGCATGTTGTCCGGAATCGCCGCGCAATTAATGGCAATAAAGGGCTTGCTGCCGCGTGGCGACTGCTGGTGGATAAAGCGCGCCAGCACCTCTTTACCGGTACCGGACTCTCCGGTGATCAATACCGTTGAATCGCTCTGCGCCACCCGCGTGGCCAGGGCCAGCAGTTGCACGCTGGCCGGTTCTTCGGCAACGGGACCATCCTGCTCGCTGACAGAAACCCGGCCCAGCGCATGCCGATCAACCAGTGTCAGCAAAGCTTTCGGCTCGAATGGTTTGACCAGGTAATCTGCCGCGCCTTGGCGCATGGCATCCACTGCCCGCTCCACCGCGCCGAAAGCCGTCATCAGCAGCACCGGCAGTTGGGGCTGACGCTGACGAATCTGCTCGAGCAACTGGTGACCATCCATGCCGGGCATATTTACGTCACTGACCACCAGGCCAAACGGCTCTTCGGCAATCGCCAGCAGCGCCGCTTCGGCGCAATCCACTGCTCGGTAATCATGCCCACCCAACGCCAGGGTATCGGCCAGTGCCTCGCGCAATGCACGGTCATCTTCGACCAATAGAATTTTGCTCGCCATGGATGGTTACTCCTGAATCAAGGGGTGCGTAGCACCAAGCAGCGGCAAGGTGAGAATGGCGCAGGTGCCACGTCCCAGCCGCGAACGCAGCTGCACATCGCCCTGATGGGCGCGCGCCACTGCTTTGACCACCGCCAGGCCAAGCCCGGTGCCAGTGGTTTTGGTGGTAAAGAAGGGTTCGCCAAGCCGCGCCAGCGTCGCGCTGTCGATGCCTGGACCGTTATCGCTGATGCACAGGCGCAGCGTTTCGCCGCGCTGATAGAGATGAATCTTCAACCGCGCTTCACGGCCGCCGGCCTGAATCGCGTTCTCGATCAGATTGAGCACGGTGCCAACCAGAGTGTCGCGGTTGCACAGCAACTCGCCTGCGCGGCTGTCGCACTGCCAGCGCACCTGCATATCCAGCACATGGGGTTCGGCGGCGCTGCGCAGAGCCGCGAACAGCGCCTTGGGCGCCAGTCGATCCGGCAGCGGCAGCTCACCCCGGGCGAAGATCAGCATATCGCGCACCTGATGCTCCAGCTCGTGCAGGCGCTCTTTCAGGCGACCGGCAAAGCGCTGCTGCTGCTCAACCGGCAGCACCTGTTCAGTCAGATGACTGGCGTAGAGCAAAGCGGCCGAGAGCGGTGTACGAATCTGGTGAGCCAGAGAAGCGACCATACGACCGAGGGCAGACAAACGCTCGTGGCGAGACAGTTGATCCTGCAAGCGTCGGGTTTCTGTCAGATCAGTCAGCAGCACCAGCTGGCCAGGTTCGGCGTGCAGTGAACGGGTGGCAATCGACAAGCGCCGGCCATCCTTCAGGGATATTTCGTGACCATCATCCTCGCGCGGGGCGAAGTTGCGCGCAATGACCTGGCGCCAAAGCATGCCCACCAACGGCTGGCCCAGCAGGTTACGCGCCACGGGATTGGCCTCGCGAACCACGCCCTGACCATCGATCACTATCACCCCGCCGGGCAACAGATCCAACAGGCTCTGCAGACGGTGAGCCAGACGCTCTTTCTCGGCCAGCTCCTGCATCCGCTGGGCACTGACCAGCGCCAATTGGCCCTTGAGCTCGGTCACCCGCGCTTCCAGCATGCTGTAGCTGGTGCTGAGCTGGGTCGACATCTGGTTGAACAAGGCAAAAGCCTGTTCGAGCCCGGCACGGCTGGCCTGCTCCACGGGAGCGGGCGCTTCGGATTCTTCAGGGCGTTGGGCGTTAGCGTTCATGGTTCTCTCTCGCGCAGCGAGCCGTCATAAGACAGTCAGTTGCAAGAGAGATAGCAATACCCGTGCCTGAAAAAATATCCTTTTAAATCAAAGCCATAAAAAATAAAGCCGAAGGTTTCGTCAAACCTTCGGCTTTATTGGAGGGGCAAGCGCCAAGTCACTGACGATTGCCCGACACAGAAAGATCAGTCGTCCAACCCCTCATCATCACGCCGGCTCATACCGTACTTGCGCATTTTCTCAACCAGGGTGGTGCGCCGAATACGTAAACGCTCGGCAGCACGCGCCACCACACCACTGGCATCGTCAAGCGCCTGTTGAATCAAGCCCTGCTCAAGGTTGCCCAGGTAATCCTTCAGATCCAGGCCTTCCGGCGGCAGCATGGCCATCGAATCTACACCTGGCAGGCCGGCCAGGATGGTGGCGCGCTCATCCAGCTCATCGCGCAGGCTAGCCACCATGTTCTCGTCCTCATCGTCGACATGGCGGAATTTCTTCGGCAGCTCGCCCACGCCAATAACGCCATAGGGATGCATGATCGCCATGCGTTCGACCAGGTTGGCCAGCTCGCGCACGTTACCCGCCCAATCGTGCCGGCACAGCGACATGATCGCCGCCGAGTTGAAGCGGATGGAACCGCGCTTCTCGAACTCCATGCGCGAGATCAGCTCGTTCATCAACAGCGGGATGTCCTCGATGCGCTCACGCAACGGTGCCATCTCGATCGGGAAAACGTTGAGGCGGTAATACAGATCCTCACGGAAGCTGCCGTCCTCGATCATTTTCTCGAGGTTCTTGTGGGTAGCTGCAATGATCCGCACATCGGCGCTCTGGGTCTTGTTGCTGCCCACCCGCTCAAACGTGCGCTCCTGCAGTACGCGCAGCAGCTTCACCTGCATTGGCAGCGGCATGTCGCCGATCTCATCAAGGAACAGAGTGCCGCCATTGGCCAGTTCAAAACGTCCAGCCCGGCTAGTAATCGCACCGGTAAATGCACCCTTCTCGTGGCCGAACAGTTCGCTCTCAAGTAACTCGGCAGGAATCGCACCGCAGTTGACCGGTACAAAAGGCGCCTCACGGCGTTTGGAGTGGTAATGCAGATTACGCGCGACCACTTCCTTGCCAGTGCCCGACTCGCCAAGGATCAGCACGCTGGCTTCGGTATCAGCCACCTGCTGCATCATCTGCCGCACCTGCTGAATGGCCCGACTGGTGCCCACCAGGCTGCGGAACAGATTGGTTTCACGCTGCCGGCCACGCTCACGAGCCTGGTCGTACATCTCGCGGTAAACCTGCGCACGGTGCAGCGAGTCGAGCAACTTGTTGTAGCTCATCGGCATTTCCAGCGTCGCCAGTACACAGCGGCGCTGTTCTTCCGGCCACTCGGCCGCGACCTGATCATTGATCAACAGCGTCGGCAGAAACTCATCCCAGGCAGCCAGCTGTTTAAGCATTTCCAGCACGCCACCTTTGGCTTTCACCTCACCAAGCAACACGCTGAGCACTTCACGGCTGGACGCCAACTCTGCGACGCATTGACGCCAATTCTGGCTATCGCAGGCCAGATGATCTTCACCGAGAAAATTCAAGATTACCGTCAGGTCACGACGGCGCTCGCTGTTATCGTCAATCAGGAGGATTTTGGTTTCACGCCACATAATTTATTTACTGATCCTGGAGTGAAAAACGCGCCCGCAGCCCAAACACCACTCGATCCAGCGCCGGCAATTGGCCACTAGTTAAGTCAATTTTTTGTTAATAGTCAATTTTATGGCGTGCTTTTTATTATGCCTGCCAAGCAGACTAAGCAGCTGTTTCACATAGAAGGGAAAAGATCGTGGCAGAGCACAGGCAAATACTAGAAGGTCGACACTGGATAGCATCGACCGAAAACAGCTAATCAACCGAACAGCTGATAAACCTTGGCGCCTTGTTGCGACTGATTGAGCTGAACGAGCTCATGAGCCAAACGCTGCTGTTCGGCTTGGCAAACGTTAACCAGCTCGCGATAAAGATCCAGCAACTCCTGCATACGCGCACGCAGGGTTTCTTCATCACTGGCAGACTCGACCATGGCCTCGTCAACAGCCTGGCGGCACTGCAGATCCAGCTCGCCAATCGCAGCCCAATCTTGACTGGCCAAGGCAGTGCGCAACGCGCTGCCAGTTTCTTCTAGACGCTGCACGGATGAACTCATAAACAATTCCTCAGGCGGGAAACAGCATCACTCAGCGATGGCATCCCAGCCAGCTTTTACATTGCGCAGCAGGCCTGCAACTTCATCCAACGGTGCAATTTCATTCTGCACATTGGCATCAACCAAGCGTGTTGCCATATATTCGTAGAGGCTATCCAGATTCGCTGCGACCTCACCACCTTGTTCCAGGTTGAGGCCTTCGCGCAAACCACCAATAATCCCGATAGCTTTACTGATCAACTCGCCCTTGAGGGCAACTTGATTACGCTCCATGGCGCCACGAGCTTGAGCCAATCGAGTGAGCCCACCCTCCATCAGCATCTGGATCAATCGATGCGGGCTGGCTTCAATAGCCTGAGCCTGGGTGTTGACGGTTTGATACTGCTTGAGGGCCGCCATCGCGTTCATCGTTGTTCTCGCTGTTCTGTTTGCTGTGTACCTTGGGTATCGGCGCTACACAGCAAAGCTTTAGCAACGAAATCAGTTTCCTACGGCAGGCTCAACTTCTGGACCGATGGCATCCCAGGCACTTTTTATCTGCTCAAGCAGCGCCTGAATTTCTTCCAGAGTACGTGGTGTACTGTCGAGCGCGACGCCGGCCAAACGACGCGTCATATAGTCGTAAAGCGAATCCAGATTCTCGGCAATTTCACCGCCCAACTTCTTATCCAGGCTGGCCTGCAACACGCCGAGAATGGTGATGGTACTGCCAACAGCCATGCCTCGAATCTCGGCATCCCCCTCAGCCTGGGCATGTTTGGCCAGCATCACCCGTTGCAACGCACCTTCAAGCAACAGCTGCACTGTGCGATAAGGTGAAACATCGTGACTGGTATTAACCTGCTTGTAGGTGTCGATCGGCTTCTTGCTCATTGCGAATCCTTTTTCACAAAGCCTGGCAGGCTGGCAAGCTGGTTAGCAAGACTTTCACTGGTTTGTTTCAAGCGACCGACCAAGGAGTCCATAGCGTTGTACTGGGCGTAAAGACGTGTCTGCAGACTCTCGACTCGAACAGCCAATGCTTTGCGCTGCTCATCAACGCCGAGCTTAGTGGCCTGCAACGCATCAGTACGCTGCTTAAGCACACCAGTGTCTCCTACATATGCGCCAACTGATTTGGAAAGACGCCCCATCAGGCCATTGTCACCTGCAAGATAACTGGCCACTTGATCGAAATTGCTATCCAGCTGCTTGGTTAACGTCGTGTCATCAATCTTGAGCTGCCCGGTTTTCCAATCAGAGGTAATGCCCAAACCTGCAAGCGCTTTAACACCGCCTTCGCCGGTGATATTGACCATTTCATTACGCAAACTGGACAGTACGTTGCGTATCGAGGAGTCACCGAGCAAAGGGCCTGTTACCGGCTTGCCCCCGTCGACAGGAACAACAGCAGTCAGTTGAGAGGTCGTGCTGATCAACGCGTTGTATGCATCAACAAATTTCTGCAGGTTGCTCTTCACACTGCCCTTGTCGACCCCCACAGTGACACTGATGGTTTTACCGTCAGCCAAATCGGTAGAGCTCTGCGCCGCGACGAGATCAAGTGTTACGCCCTCAAGAGCGTCCTCAATACGGTTGGTGTCGCGGACCAGCTCCAGACCATCAATTGAAATCTTGGACGACTGGGCCTTGGTGATCACACCACCAGCACCCGTAGTGGAATCAGGCTTAACGAAGGCATCGGCATTGCCGGGGTCGACCGTTGGAGCAAACGCCTGAGAGGCCAACGCGTTGGCTCCAGTGGTGACATTGTCTTCGCTGGCTACGACCTGAATATCATTGCCAGCACCGCTCTTGGTGGAGCTCAACACCAATCGCGAACCTGAATCATCCGTGATGATAGTGGCACTCACACCACTACTTTTACCCGCTTCATTGATAGCATCACGCATACCGGCCAGGGTGTTATTGCCTGAGGTAATGTTGACAGCGAAGCTTGAGCTACCCGCAGAAATAGTCAGTGAACCGCTGTTGAATGTAGCGGTATTACCGCCCGTGACCGACTGCAACGCCACCTTGCTGCTGGTCGCCAACTGTTTGACCTGAACGTTGTAACTGCCTGCTGGGGCTGTGGTTGCGGCAGTAACCTTGAGAGCGCTGGTGTTGGAAGAGCTCGCCGTTCGCGACTCGAACAAGGAAGTTTTATTCAACGAGTCGACGGCGGTTTTGAAGGTATTCAGCGCGCTGGTCAGCGAGCCCATGGCCGAGATGCGCGCAACAGTGGTCTTCTCGAGATTGTCCAGCTGATTGGTCTTGGGCGCCCTTTCGGCATTGACCAACGCTGTGACGATTTCGTCGATTTTGATTCCTGAGCCAATGCCCGTAATCCCGACCATGCTTCACCTCGCCAAAATAATGACTGCAATACGCTAGATAAGCGTTAACAGTCAAAAGCTGTGCCAACCCTGTAGGCTAGGCTTCAGCTTTGAATAACAAACTACGAACCTCCGAAAGATTCTCTGCTAGTTGCAGTGCCTCTTCAGAAGGGATCTGTCGGATCACATCACCCGACCCTGCATCGGTCACCTTGACCACTACACGTCCACTGCCCTCTTCGAGGGAAAAATTCAGGCTACGGCGAACCGATTGGACAAAGTCCTGAATCGTCGCAACTGCCGCTTCGACCTCTTCTCGAGAGGCCGCGGAGCCATTTTCAACTTCTGCGGCCCTACCGGTTGCAGCGTCTTCAGAAGGCTTACGTTCAACAACATCGGCCACAACTTTGGCAGATGCATTTGGCGCACGCTCTGTTTTAGAAGCAACAGCGATGGATGCAGGCGAACCTTGAATAGAACCAATGTCCATAACTTTCTCCTCAGAATGAGGGAACGGGGAGAAGAGCTAAGCCCTTCTCCCCGCAGTCTAGCGCTTTTACCCTTAGCCGAGCAGGCTGAGTACAGCCTGCGGCAACTGGTTAGCCTGGGCCAAGATCGCAGTACCGGCCTGCTGCAGGATCTGATTTTTGGTCAGTTCCGAAGTTTCAGCAGCGAAGTCAGTGTCACGAATCCGGCTGCGAGCTGCAGAGGAGTTCTCAGAAATGTTCTGCAGGTTCGAGATGGTGTTCTCGAAACGGTTCTGAACAGCACCAAGCTGGGCACGCTGGCTATCGATGTTAGAGATCGCACCGTTGATGATACCCAGAGCGTCCTGCGCACCTGTGGCCGTACCGATGTCAATGGTATTGACCGCATCCAGCTCACTGAAGCCATCAGTACCCAGAGCACCACTCATCCCATTCACACTGAAGGCATCAGCTGCTTCAAGCTGAACTTGACCGTCAGCACGCGCACCGCCGCCAGTCACGATTGTAGCTGCAGTACCCACGTCATCTTCACCGTCGAAGCTATTAGCCTGCAGGGTTGCACCACCGGAGCCTGCGTAGTTGCTAATGCTGATCGCATCGCCACGGGAGCTGGTCAGCTCAATGGTGCTGCCTTTGGAAACAGCCGAAATACCCGTTTTACCGGTTTCACGGTTGATCGCATCAGCCAGGGAAGACAGGTTGCTCAGGTCGTTCACTACGGCAGAAACAGTGGCAGAGTCAGTATCAAGCGATTTGCTGGTCAGGCCAGACAGATCGAAAGAAACAGTACCCGAGACAGTGATACCACCCAATGTGGCAACGGTACGAGCGTTGGCAGTTACGCCGGTTTCGTCGCTCTTAGCGTTGATGGCACGAGCCACTTCACTCGCCGAACCGCTGGCTGTACCGGCAATGGCTACATCACCGTCGGACAGTTTGGAGTTGATATTGAAGGACGCATCACCGTAAGCACTACCCGAGGTAGCACTGAACGCAGCACCCGAAGCAGTAGCAGCAGCGGCTGCACCATCAGTGGTAAAGCGGTTGATACCGATACGATCAGTGGCTGCAGAACCGATCGAAACGCTGATGGTTTCGTAGGCGTTTGCACCCACCTGGAAGCTTTGCGAACCAAAAGAACCATCAAGAATCTTACGACCACCGAAGCTGGTGGTTTCAGAAATACGGTTCAGTTCTTGTTGCAACTGCGACACTTCGCCTTGCAGAGCTGCACGCTCAGTCGCACCGTTGGAACCGTTAGCCGACTGCAGAGCCAAGTCACGGATACGTTGCAGAATGCCAGTCGACTGCTGCAGTGCACCTTCAGCGGTTTGTGCCAGGGAGATGCCATCGTTGGAGTTACGGGTCGCAACGTTTAGACCGTTTATCTGACTGGTCAGACGGTTGGAAATTTGCAGACCGGCGGCGTCATCCTTGGCGCTGTTGATGCGGAAGCCGGTGGACAGGCGCTGCAGCGAAGTGTCCAGGCCTTTGGATGAGCTGTTGAGGTTACGCTGAGTGTTGAGTGACGCTACGTTTGTATTGACTGTAAGGGCCATGGTGTTTGCCTCCAAAGGACCGTGCTACTGAGTTTGTCTGAGCCTGCGAGCTTCGGGCCTGCTTTGCTCAGACGCCCCATAAAGTTCGCATTCGATCTTTATATCGGCGGCCTTAGGAACAGCTTTAGCAACTCGTTCTATTTTTTTTTCCGCAGATAGAACAATTACTTAAGCGGCAACACCGAGAAAAATCTGGTATCTGCCGACATCCCGACGGCAAATACCGATTTTTTCACGTACCAAAACAGCTTTATTAATGCACCACACAAACCGACAGCATGTTGTCGGCATCAATCGGGCAACCATGAGGCTCTCCAAGCCTCAATATTTGCTCCATCCAGCATCCAGCCACCCTGCACCTGACGGCGCAGCTCATCGCCCATCCTGGCACTCGCCTCCAGATCACTGATGTGCATACGAATGGCGTCGACCCAATCCTTGAAACGGTTTTTCACCCGAGTTACCGGCAATGCGCCCTGGTAGCACACTAGGTCACTGCAAACCACCGGGAAACCACACGCGCCGTACTCAAGAAGACGGAGGTTGCTTTTGCATTCGTTGAACAGGTTCTGCTCGACTGGCGCCAAAGCCAGATCCAGATCCAGCCGGGCCAATGCGGCTGGATACAGATCAATTGCAACGCCGGCATGCAACTCATGTACATAAGGGCGAATTCGGTCCGGGCACATCCCCATAAACACCCACTCGACCTCACCTGCCAGCTCTTTGACCACGTCAGTGATCAGCTCAAGATCACCGGTATGACTGATACCACCCGCCCAACCAACGCGCGGTTTCCTGCCGCGTTGTCGCTTGGATGAAAGGCCGCTCCACCAATCCACCGGCAAGCGGTTCTCAATCACCCGAATGTCCCCATGCAAGCCGGCAAAGGCCTCAGCCAACGGCGCAGTGGATACCGTGAAGCGATCGACAAAGCTCAGCCCCTTGCGCAGCGACTTAAGTATGTCTTTTGGCATCTGCGGACGATGCACGCTTTTGAGTGGCAAGTTGGGCAGGTAATCGTCCAACTCATAAATAGTGAAAGCGCGCGAGAACTTCTTGATCCGCCGCATCGCATCCAGCCGCTCATCACCTATTTGTCGTTGCAGCACAATCACGTCAGGATCAAGACGCTCCAGATCCGGCACCTGCAACAACCCAATAGACATCATGCCATCGACCATTCCGTGCTCTTTAAGCGCCGAGAACGGTTTGATCACACGGTAGTTACCGCAGCCAAAGGGGTCCGCCGGATGCGCCAGTACCACTGGCAGCGGGCGCCAGTTCAGTGGACGCCAGGTCAAACCGGCGTCAGCTTCTAAATCAAAACCGCGCCCGCTGAGCGCTAGATTACGGTTGTAAGCAGGATCACGTGCAATATCAGGCAGGTGACGTTCGTAGAGAGCATCCTGCTCAGCCACGTCAGGCTCTCGGTATACATGGTCATGCATTAACACCGCATGAGCAGCCCATACGGTCAGGTAACCCGCTGAACGCACCCGAAGGCAGAAATCGACATCACGGTAGGCACTCAGCGTTGTATCCAACCCGCCCACTTGATGATAGATGTCAGCGCGGACCATCAGGCAGGCATCGCTGACGGCGCTGTAGTTCTGATCGACCTGCAGACGCTGTAGGTAACCCGCGCTGTCCATTGCCTCACCGGCAAAAATACGGCCTGCAGGACCGCGCAGCCCGAGCAGCAAGCCAGCTTGATCAATACGCCCATCACCGCTCAGCAGTTTGCCGCCGACGACACCGACTTCAGGACGCTGCGCATGATTGAGCAACTCGCCCAGCCAGCCGTCGCTCACCGCAACCGCCTCACCAGACAACAACAGCAAGTACTCGCCTTGAGCTGCCAGAGCTGCCTGATGCTGGGCCTGGGTAATATCCGCAGCTGCAACAACCCGGAGCCGGGCGTCTGCCAGATCAGCAATACCCTGCAGCCACACCTGAGTATCCGCATCCATCGCTTGATGAGCGCCGAACAGGATCTCGTAATGCCCGTAGCGGGTTTTCTCGAGCACACTGTCCAGGCAACGCTGTAGACAGACAAGGGACGTGTCGACCGCAATAATGATCGACACCAGCGGTGTATTCGAATGGCCGTAATCAATGCGATAACGCGCAGGCAACCCCGGAACAACCCGAGCCTGATAGCCACGCTGAGCTAGATGACGCTCAATAACGCGCCGCTCATCCGGGTTGTCCTGCAGCGCAGGTGCATCCGTGATCAGCAGTGGTTCATCGACATGCCCGAGACCAACCAACCCTTTCTGCTCGATGAGCCGGGTCAACAGCTCGAACTCAAATGCCTCAGGGAACTCGGCGTCGAAGCCACCGGCAGCGAGGAACATATCTCGGCGATACAGCCAATGACGCGCCATGACCAGCGGGAAGCTGAGCAGCAGATCGAGGTTGAACCCTGGCAGAAAGGCGCCACCCAGGCTGCCATCAGGCAAGCGCTGCAATTGGTCACCATAAATTGCACGGCACTCCGGGTTTGCCGCCAGCTCGAGCCCAGCGACCATAAGGCCACTGGGAGTGAACTCATCGCCGGCGTAGGCCAACATGAACCAGGCAAAATCGCTCTCACTCACTATGCGGTTAATCTGGGATGCCAGGGTTTCATCGTTCAGTCGAACGAAATGCAACTTATCCGCCGCAGAGGTTTTCGGTACATCAGCACTACTGGTCAGTACCACGATCTTCAGAGTGGCATACAGGCAGCGCTCGCCGATCAGGCTCTTTAGGGTTTGCATCAAGGGCGGCGATTGCCCTTCCAGATCAAGCACGATGATGCCGATTAACGGGCCGCCATTTTTATCCTGAAGGTATTCATTAATCAGGCGATTTTCCGTCTCGGTCGGAATACGCTCCGCCAGCCAACGCTGCAGAGTAGGTATTTTGGGGCGTACTTCCACCGATACACCCAGACGCTGCAGCATATCCCCACGTTCATGCGTCAATACCTCACTGCCAGAACCGGGATAACGCTGATATAGCAGTTGATAAAGCGCCGGGAAGTTCTTCCGCTCCCGGCCCAGCATGTGATCGTCACTAGTACTCTGCTCACGCGTATGTACTTCACTGGTCACAACCGGCACATGAACAAAGGGGTAACGCGTGGCCAGACGCAGGAGCATGTCCCAGTCCTCGAACGCGGCGAGGCTGGTGTCGAACTCGCCTACGGTCGCCAGCATCTGCCGTGGGTGCGCCCAGGTATTGACCGGAATGTAGTTCTGCACGAACAAGCGGTCGCGATCGAATACCTCATGCTTGAACGGCTGGCCACGAGCCAATTCGAGGCGCTGCCCGTCTTCCAGCTTTTCGTTGACGTACTCAACGCCGGTATAAATGACACTGCCCGGATGCTGCTCGAAGGCCTCGGCCAGCACCGCGAGGTGATTGGGCAAGTAGATGTCGTCGTCGTCGAGGTAGACGATGTAGCGCCCACGCGCCAGCGCCAGCCCCGCGTTGCGCGCCGCTGAGAGGCCCTGGTTGCGCCCCTGGCGGATGTAGGTGATGGGGAAGTCATAAGCGGCAAGCAGGTGCTCGACCGGCTCGCCGTTGTCATTGATCAGGATGACTTCAAAATCGCGCCGGGTCTGACAGCCCACACTGTCCAGGGCGTCCTTGAGCAGATCCGGGCGGTTGTAGGTGGTGAGGATGATCGAGAACAGGGAACTCTCGCCCAAGGCCGCGAGCGCCTCAAGCCGCTCACAGAGATTGCGTACGCGCATCCCCAAAGGTGAGTCCACTTCGCTCGGATACAGGGCGAGCCGGCGGCGAAGGTGTGCAGCGACATCGAGCTCTCGGCCGCGTAACTTGCCCTCGGCGTTGCGCTCGAACAGCCCCTCAACCAGGCGAATATGATCGGCCAGCGGCGCACTCGACGCGTAGAACTCGGTAGAGAGTTGCGCAGCGTGTGCCCTGTAGGTGACGCCGGGCTCACTCAGGAAAACGAAGTCTGGGTGTTTCTCCGCCACCTGCAGCATGGAAAGCCAGTCGCCGGCCCCATTGAGCTGGGGATCTCGACGCCAGACTTGTAGCAATGGTTCGCGCTGGATCAGCGTTGCAGAGGGCGGAATATAGTTGTCATGGATCAACAGCTCAGCGACTTCGTTGCGACCACCATCGTAGTCTTCGCAATGGTAACCGGGGTGTCTTGGCGCAGCGAGAGCCTGCCCCTGCTCATTTACCCAACGGATTGAGGTATATCCCACGACCGCCTCGGGCTTGCGCAACAGACGAGGCAACAGACGAGATAAGTAACCTGGGTTGTAATAGTCATCGGCCATTAGAAGCGACAGATAACGCCCCTGAGCGATTTGAATGCCGTTGAGTACATTGTAGCTGGGCCCCACATTGCGCGAGTTGCGCAGATAGCGCACACAAGACTCTTTGGCGAACGAAGCGACGACTTCGGGTGTGCCGTCCGTTGAAGCGTTATCGAGAACCAGAATCTCGATATCGTCATAGCCCTGATCCAGTACGGACGAGATGGTCTGTTTCAAGAAACGTCCGTAGTTGTAAGCCGGGATTATGACGCTAAGTAACGGTCCACTCCCACGAACTGCAGCCGCATCTCCCGCAATTGCAGCAGTAAGCGCCGCAATCCAGCATTCCGTGGAATAGGGGTAACTGCTCTTGTCGGTACAGAAAGCCGCTATGACCGTAGCGGCAGACGTGACACGCTCATTGCAGCGCGCGGTTAGGTCAGCGTCACCAACGCAGTCGCGAGCGTCGATGTAGCTACCAGGCGGCAACCATGCGGGAACGCTCCACTCCCCCACATGGACAGGCACATCACCGCTTTCCAGACACTCACGCCATTGTGGCGAAAGCAGGCCCGGCAACTCAGGGGGGGCAGCGCAAATTTTCCACTGCGGAGCGCTCGCTGGCGTCGCAGGCAGATTCAGTGGTGGGTTGAGGCATACGAGTCGACCGTCAGTGAAGGGTTCACCAAGCGGTAGGAAGATGCGGGCGAACGACGTTTCCTGTTCAGCGGAGAAGCGTGACTGTTGGCCACGCAGCAAGAGGTAGCGACGCACCTGCAAGTACGAGGTGGCCAGTGATGCACCGTCACGGGAATCTGACACCAGCAGGAGGGCGTCATAGATAACCTCTTGCCCGGTCACCACCCGCTCGAAGATCAGGCCGTGGGCATCACCATAGACTTTGAGCTGCTGCAACGGCAGCTCACGTAGCAGAGCCTCCCAAGATGCGTCGCCGACGACGAACAAGTGCTCGGGATTATCACAGGCAACACCTGCGATACCCACTCGCCATGGCTTACCGAGGCAACGCCCGCCGACCATCACATCACTCTGCATCATGTCCCCTGTCATTATGTTGCGCCCTGGCAAGGTACAGACATCGGCAGCTTTGCCGAGAGGTTGAATCCTTGTCCGAAGCGTTCCCGGGCTTGCCGGGTAGATTATTCCTACTGGCCTTGAAGCTTACGAAAGTGCATGGAAAGTGAGCTGATCATGGAACAGGCAGCCATGCGCGACACCTGCCCTTTGCAGATGCTGCTCGGCATAATCACGCCCCGCAAACGTGGCAATGAACACATAGACGCCATCACGCTGCAAAGCCTCCAGATGATCCGAACGCACCACCGGCACGCCACAGAAACGCTCTGCCTGCAGGTACTCGTCCACCACCACAATCAGCTCACTACCGGGGCGTAACTCCCGCAAGGCTCGACTCAAACGGACACCGTGCGTATTGGCCCCCCAGAAAGCAAAACGCAAGGGAGCTGAGTCATCGGGCAGCAACCGGCGTAACGCCTGCTCCATCAGATGGTTGTAGTGGCTACGCTCACGCGACTCGTAGAACGCACTGATTTCGGCCCAAGGCGCCCAGCGCTCGCGTGCGAGTTCTATTTGCCTGGCAGCCGCACTGCGAATTGTCTGTTTGACCTCTTCGATTTCCGGCACTTCGGGGTTCCAATCGATCTCGGCAAAGGTGTCCCGAGTATGGATCTTCACGAAACGATCCAGCCAGGCGAAGCGGTCACTGATGTTGTGTGCCACGACGATGGTCGGTACCCCCATGGCGATACAAGGCGCTGCGCAATGCAGGCGGCTGGTCACCACCAGCACTCCTTCGTTGGCATAGCGACGACACAAGCTGCGGGCCAGAGCATCGAGGCGGTCAGCCTCCTCCTGATCTGAGGGAATACGTTCGTAGGGAAGGATATGGGTGACCCGCTCCACCTTGTCCGCCAGTTCCGCAGGCAGGTATTCCAGCAACTCATCGGGCACGTCAACGAGGAACACCTTGCCATCCACCGGTGCGCGTTCACGGCGGGGGAAGGTAATGGTCAGACAGCCCGAGGTGAAAGCGGCAATGCCGCGCTCGCGGAACATCTGCATAACCCGCTCGTCGCGCGTACCGATCGGCTCGTGGCGGCGAAAATGCTCAAGGTCAGCGGGGTCGTCCACGTCGCTGGACAGGCCAAAGCTGAAATAGACGGGAATGATGTAGGGCGAAAGCGGCAACGGGCTCTGCGCGTTACCGAGTGTGAAGTAGCCGCACATCGGCATCAGGATATAACCATGGCGACCATCGTATCGGTGGAAGTCATAGCGATTCAGACGCACGATCTGCTCGGACGGGATGCCCATGGTCGCATACAGATGCTCGACAGCATGGGTCTGGATGTCGTCTCCCAGGTTGCTCCGACTACCACTGGTCAGATGGCCGAAAGTCATGACATTGGTAATCAGGCCGTACTTCATGGCCGTAGGCGTGAACATGGATCGAACCTCTATCGGACAGGGCGCTGCCATTGGGCAATCGTCTCCGCGTGCTTTTGCGGATGCATGAAGATGTAGTTGGTCTGAACGGTTTCCTCGGTGACCTGAGTGCAGACCTCGAGCCCGCCTCCCTCGACGAAGACCCACGCGCGGTAACCATAGCGCTCCAGCAGGGCAAACACGTCATTGGGATGGTAGCCGAACGCCCGTGACCACTTACGCAATAACTCCATCAGGATGATCGGCGTAGCCTCCAGGATCCTCTCACCGCCCTGCACCACCATCAACTCAGCCCCCTCCACATCGATCTTCAACAGCGCGGGAACGATGTTGCGGCTGACACAGAACGCATCAAGGGTCGTGGTTCGACAGACGACGTTCTGGATCGAAGCATGTCCCCGGGTTTGCCCGGCCAACTTCAGTGAAGTAGCACCGGATACATCAGGGGCAAAAAGGAAGTTCAGCTCGTCCTCCTGATTGAACAGCCCCATGCGAAGAATCTCGATGTTCTCCAAGCGGTTGAGACGGATATTTCTCTCGAACATTTCAACGGTAGACGGGATCGGCTCGAAAGCGTAAACGCGCGAGTTAGGGCAGTGCCGGCCCAGCACCAGAGAGTACCAGCCCAGATTGGCGCCGATGTCGAGGAAGACCTCACCGTCACGCAGTACCGACTTGAGAAAAGCGGTTTCATCGCGTTCGTACTGTCCAAAATCCAGCAGCGTGTAGGGTGTGGCATGCAGATCCACGGCATCCACCAGCATGGCGATGCCATGGGCGGCTGAGCTGACCGAGACCCCATCAGCGGTGATGCGGATTTCTGCCACATCGGTGCCAGTGAGGAACTCGGGATAATCGAAAAGCCCTGCGTGCTCTTGGTTGATCCGCTCGCCGTATTGAAATTTGTCGATCTCACCTGCCTTAAAAGCTTCCCGGGCCCGGACAAGGCGGTTGTGTTGAGTCTTTTCCATATCGGGGTTCCCATTCAGGACTGAAGGAAGTAACGCAGGGTTCGGGCAAACCCCACTTCGGGCAAGATGCTTGGCCGCCAGCCCAAGCGCTCCATCTTGGCGAGGTTGAAATGGCCGCCAACTCGAAACAGTGCCTGCCGCTCCAAGCTCGCCGGCGGGTGTTTCACCTGCAGGCCGGGGGTCGGCGAAAGCCCTGCGATCAACCTGGCCAGTTCGAGGATGGTGGTTTCCTGATCCAGCCCGACGTTGTAGGCGTTACCGCCCTCGCCGCGCAGCAACAGGATCAGGAAAGCGGCGGTGGCATCGGCAACATAGCAGAACGGACGACTACCGGAACCGTCGCTATTAAGCACGATGTCACGCCCTGCCAATGCATCGGCAACGAAATCGGCGAAGGATCGCCCATCATCAAGGGCAATACCCGGACCATAGGTGTGAGAGATACGCGCCATGACGGCGGCCACACCATGCTGGCGGTGATAATCGGCACACAAGGTTTCTGCCACCCGCTTCCCTTCACCGTAGCAGGCGGAAATATCCAGCGGATCCAGCGCACCGAAATCGGTCTCGCTGATAGGCCTGTCGCTCTCACCATGGCCGTAGACCGCACCACTGCTCATCAACAACAAACGCGCCGAATGCTGCCTGGCCAGTTCCAGCAGGTTGAGCGCACCCAGCACGTTAGAGCGAGTGGTGCCGATGGGGTCGCTCAGATACTGCTTGGGGCTGCCGGCACCTGCCGCGTGGACGATGAAATCCACCCGTTCCAGGACAGGAAGAGGATCACAGACATCCTGAATGATTGGGCGGAACCAGCTCTGAGCGATCAGATGGGGGAAACGCTTGCGCAGTTTCTCCGGGTGCCGCGCCAAGGCATGGATGACGACGGGCTGCTCCGGCCAACGCTCACTAAGAGATGCGAAGAACTCCACAAGGTAGGCGGCCAAGAAACTGGTGGCTCCGGCGATCAGCACATGACAACCGGCAAAACGCCGCCAATCCTCGTCACGGGAAAAAATCACTGCCAAGTCTTCGGCGATCACCGGATGACGGCGCGGGATATCCACTGGCTCCATATCAGGCCCGCCTCGCCAGCACGCCCATCACCTCACCTCGGCTCCAGCCCACATCCACGGGTAGACGCAGGACATCGACCAGCACTAGCCCCAGGCGCTCCAGCAGACGATGCAGGGCCACCTCGCTGAAGAAGTTGACGTGTTCGTGCCAATGGCGCTTGAGCGGCGCCAACTCCAGACTTCCTGGATGCTCACGTACCAGCGCCTCATGAGGCACCTCCAAATACAGCAGCGTCTCAGGACCCAAGGCCGGCAGCATGCTCCGAACCACTTCCAGGGGGTAGGACACGTGCTCCAATACCTGATTACAGGTCACGAGGTCGTAATGCTGCTGGCCGATCTGCTCAAGATCGATGCGTTCGGCGCCAGGCACCAGCTCAACGCCGGAAATATCGTGAATGTGCAGCAAGCGATTACGCTTGCGAAACAGACTGTTGATACCACTGTCACCGCCCCAGTCCAGCACCATAGGCGACGCGGGCAGATGTGGCGCCAGCCAGGCCTCTACGTCATCCAGATAGGCGGCGCGCTGGTGGTAGTGCGGTATCACGTTGACGTAACCCGGCTCGAAACGCATACGCTGGGCGTTATATTGCTCGTCGCGGTAATTGTGGTAGAGCGCCGCCATCTGCTCATTGGTAAAACGGAAGTCGAGGAACAGTGCCCCGCACTCCTGGCACTGCAACGAGTTGCACAGGGTATAGGCCATGCCCTGGCGCAAATCGCGCAATCCCCAGTCTGCGGTGATTTCCACCGGCTCATGGCCAAATACTCGCAGGGCGACGAAAGGCATCAACACTGCGGGAGAGCGTTGTAACCGCCCGCTACCACAGCAGATGCAATGCCGAGCGATAAGGTCGCGATTCACCATGCGCTACGGCCTCCATCCACCACCAGATTGGCGCCATTCATATAAGAGGAGGCATCCGAACAAAGAAAGGCGATCGCCCCCCGGTACTCGTCGGCATCAGCCATGCGCCCGAGGGGAATCAGTTGGCTCAGTTTGCTGACGAACACATCGTTCTGCCCGGCATAGACGCCACCAGGCGACAGTGCATTACAACGCACGCCCTGTTCGCACCAGTAGGTGGCCAGGTACTTGGTCAGACCGATCAGGCCATGTTTGACCACCGAATAGGTAACCGGCTTGACCGGCTGCTGCTCGGCCTCACGCCCCGGCACGCGGTACAGACGCTGATCCGGCGCGATGACACCCAGGTCGGAAGCAATGTTGATAATCACCCCACGCCCCTGCCGTGCCATCCGCGCACCGAACACTTTGGCGCAGTTGAAGGCACCGCCCAAACCTACATTCAGGTCGAGCTGCCATTGCTCCCAGGGGAAGTGCTCCAAACGGGAAAAATCCTTGTCGCCGGCGCTCTCCACCTTGGGGTTACGCGCGGCATTGTTGATCAGAATGTCCACTCGACCGTATTGGGCCTGCAAGCGTTCGCCCGCCGCGATCACGGCATCCAGCTCAGTGATGTCGGCCTCAAGCGTCAGGATTTGCTGGCCGGTCTCCTCAGCGAGGCGAGCGGCGTTTGCCGCGAGCGCTTGGGCATCGATATCCAGCAGGATCGGCAAGCCTCCGAGGCCTGCGATGGTTGCGGCATGCTGATAGCCAAGCAGCCCGCCACCGCCGGTAATGACCGCCACCCGGCCATCCAGGCGGAACAGCGCTTCCACATTAGCCATGGATATCGACCTCGCTCAGTGACACTTCGCACTGCCGCTCCAGCGAACGCAGCGCCGCCAAAGCCAGCCGCAGACTCTGCAAGCCGTCGCGGAGCCCGATAGGTGAAGGCTCACCGTGGCGCAGACAATGCAGAAATTGCCGGGTCTGCGCCAGGAACATGTCGTTGCGACTAAAACTGGGGAAATCATCCTGCTCGCACAGCACGCCATGGGCATCATGCACGCGCAGTTGGTTGGCAAGCAGATCGATTTCGGCAACACCAGCATCGCCGATTACCTTGAAGGTACGCACGGGGGGGCGCTGCAAAAAGTCCTGATGAAGCAAAATGGGAAAACGGCCCAGCTCACCCTCATAACGCATCAACGACGAAGCGGTATCCTCAACATCGATCTCCAAACCACTCAGCTTGCCACCATGACAGACGATGCTGCGCGGCAAGCCGAAAAACCAGCAGATCAGATCCATTTCATGAATCTGTGAGCGGATCACACCGCCACCCTGGTCGGCCCGCGAAGCATACATCTCACGGTAGTCCTCGTAGCGGTGCCAATCTGGCAGGTGCTCGCCGATCTCGGCCCGAGCAGACAGCACACGGCCGAAAAAACCGGCTTCGAGCAGCGTCTTGATGCGTTGCAAGCCGGGGTGGTAGCGATAGTTGTAGCCCACGTGAAACAACAGTCCTTGCGCCCGTACCAGGCTATCCAGTTCGGCAACGCCCGACAGGTCACTTGCCAGTGGTTTCTCCATGAAGATGGCAACACCGGCGCGAGCGCAGGCCAAGGCGACTGGCACATGCAAAGCGTTTGGGTTGCAGATGAACGCTGCATCCGGTTTACAGGCAAGAGCCTGCTCCAGACTGGAGTGGACGGTAATGGCGTAATCACACTCCAGATCAGCGCCCTCTTCAACACCTCCTTCGCGTAACTTGATGCGCTGTCCACGCACTCGATAGGCATGTACCTGAAGCTCATCACCCAGCAGTTGCTTCAGGTTGCGCAAATGGCGTTGGCCAATGCTGCCAAGACCGCAAAATAGAACCTTCACGAAAGCCTCTCATTGATTAACGCGCCACCGCGCAGCCAGTTGGCGGTACGCGCTGCCATGCACGTCTGCCAGGCCGGCTCCTGCCCCGGCTCACCTCTGGCCGCTTCCATAACGAAATCGCCGTGATAGTCGATCTGCAGCAATAGTTCACGTAATAGCGGGAAGTCTGCGTCGCCCTCACCCAAGGGGACGGTAGCTGCGCCGCGTCGACGGTCCTTGACATGCACACTGACAATCCAGGCGCCATAGGTCGCGAACTCCTCGCGTGGGTCGAAGCCGGCCGCCGCACTGTTACCTGTATCGTAATTGACGCCGACCATGGGATGGTCAAGCGCCAGAAGCAGCTCACGGAAAGGCTGTGGCGCCAGATCACTCTCCAGGCTCAAATGCACTCCCCGTTTTTGCGCCAGAGGAAGTATCTGACGCAAACAGTCGACGACCGTGGCCCGCTCTTGCTGTGTGCGGATGCTGGCCGCATCCAGCAGCGGCAGCACGATGCGCCGAATGCCCACTTGCGGACACACGTCGATCAGCCAGGCCAGACGTTCGCAGCGCTGTTTGCGCTGCGCTGACGTGCAGCGCACTAACGGACAATCCATGAAATAGTCCGCACACACGGAATGAAGCTTGAGGCCAGCCTTGGCCAGGCAAATGTTCAGCTGCTGCCGGCCAGACTCGCTTTCCAGCGGATTCGCGCCTTCGCCATACAGGTCGTACATCCACTCGATGCCGCGTATCCCAGGTAGCGTCCCGAGCATCGCCAGCTCCTGTTCCCAGGTCGCTCGAGGAAAGGCCTGATAGTGTCCATCGAGAGGGGGCCCCAGTCGGCCCTGCTTGGTGAAGACACCTGCAGCGGCATAAGCGGTGAGATGGTCGATATCCATCTTCACTCCTGAATCAGCGGTACAAGCATGTTCGCTCGTAGTTCTTCACGGTCGAGGAACGGATACAGGTCTTCCAGCGGGCTGGACACCATCTTGCCATTGACACCGATACGCGAAGTCACACGCGGGCCAATGGGCTGATCAGGCTCTACCAACACCTCACAAACCACCGGCCCGGGACTGTCGAGTACATCGCGGATAGTCTCCGCAAGGGCCGCCTGGTCACTGACTCGCAAACTGCGAATCCCCATGGCACCAGCCAACGTCACGATATCCGGCAGACTCATGCCCGAGGCTGGATCGCAGCCGATGGTTTCCTTGAAGTAGCCGCTCTGCGATGCACGAATAGAGGCATATCCGTTGTTGTTCAGCACGAAGTACTTGATCGGCAGTTGTAGGCGGCGAACCACCTCCAGCTCCTGGATGTTCATTACGAAGCCACCATCCCCGTCGACCGAAACTGTGCGTTTACCGCCAGCTCCCAGGCAACCGCCCAACGCCGCCGGCAGGCCATAGCCCATCGAGCCAAGCCCACCCGTTGCCACCGAACGCTGCCCACGTTTGAGCCGGGCCGCTAGCCAGAAAGTATCAATGGCCGCGCCGGAACTACCGGGAATGAGCAGCTCTCCCTCATCCAGGGCTTCGCACAGGGTTTCAGTGAACACGTAGGTGTTGACGAAGCCACGTGGCTCGCGATATTCCGGCAAGACCACCGGATAGCGAGTTTTCCATTGTGTGCAGCGCGCAAGCCAATAATCGAGAACTAGCGGCTCAGCAGGCATCTGCTCGAGCAAGCTTTCAATGAAAGCACCGGCGTCGCATACGAAACGCTCATCGGGCAGTTCGCCCAGCTTGGCGATTTCCGCTGGGTCGATGTCCACGACCACGATTTCAGCTTCACGGGCGAACTGGCTGCGATCGAAACCTGTGATGGAGAAATCCATGCGGCAGCCGATAGCCAGCACTAAATCGGCATTTTGCACCGTGAAATTGGCGCCACGTGGGGCCACCGTACCGCAGCGACCAAAATAGTATGGATGGTCATACTCAAGTAGGTCGGCGCCGATCCAGGTCGTCAGGGTGGGTATACCCAGTTGTTCGATCAACTGGCGTAGGCTGGCTTCGGCACCTGCGCCATGTACACCATTACCGACCAGCAGCACTGGACGCTGCGCCTGCTGCAGTCGCTGCGCCAATCGCACCAACGCCGGGGCATCGGGAGCAGTCGGTTCAACGTGGTGCGGCGCCTCGTACCTTTGCAATTGTTCGGGGTCAACCTCGGTGGCTTGAACATCCAGCGGCACATCGAACCACACCGGCCCTTTGCGTCCGCTGAGCATCAGATACAACGCCTTCTCCAACTCGTAGCGCACTCGCAGAGGATCAAGCAGACACACCGCGTACTTGGTCAGGGGCGTGACCACACTGACGATATCCAGCTCCTGAGTACCGAGCTGACGCAGACCACTGTCGCCTTTGAGATCGGCACGCTTGACCTGGCCGGAAACGAACAGCACCGGGGTCGACTCGAACCAGGCACCGGCCAGGCCAGTGATGGCGTTGGTTGCACCGGGGCCAGAAGTAACCAGGCAAGCGCCGAACTTGCCGGAAGTGCGCGCATAGCCCTCCGAGGCGATGGACGCACCCTGCTCGTGCAGCATGCTCACCGCACTCAGTCGTGGTTGGCGCAGCAAGGCATTGTTCAGGTGCATCGCCCCGCCACCCGGCAGGAAGAACACATGGCCGATACCTTGATTGGCGATGAACTCGAAGATGTAATCGGCGACACGCATGAATCATTGCTCTCTATGGGAGAAAGAGGGAACGCGATCGGCAGGTACGGCGTAGAGCACCAGATCCCAGCCGTCACTGACATGGGGGCACAGGCTGAAGCGATAGCCATCGTAGTAGCTGTGCAGTTGCAGGAGGATTTGCCATAGGTGGTTCTGCTCGTGGTAAACGCTGACCGCGATCACCGGATGGCGCTCGGTGATCAAGCGTCGACCACCTGCCAGGCACTGTGGCTCGAAACCCTCTATGTCGATCTTGATAAAGGTCGGCGGTAGCCCTTGGCTGGTTAGGTCGTCCAGAGTGGTCATTGGCACGCGCTCATCGCCCAGACCAACCCGTGACGAAGGGCCGTTGGCCGCCTCTATCAGCACCTCGCCGTTGCTATCGCCCACAGCCAAGCGATGGGCGTAGAGCCCGGGGCGGGCCTGACGCTCCAGGCTGTCGCGCAGCGCCGCGAAGTTCCTCGCCACGGGCTCGAAACAGTGATATTCGCGATAGCCGCGCCCCGTGGCCAGGTAGCCTTCCAGCGTGTCGCCGTTGAAGGCTCCCAGGTCAAATACCACTTCGTCGGCGCAGTCGGTACTGAAATGGGGTGCAAAGTAAATCTGTAAGGGCGAGGAAACCGGTAACAGGTTGTGATCCAGGTGCAGACGCCAGGCGACATGATTGACGAACAACCGGCGCGATGCCTCATCGCCCAGCAGGGCGAATGCCTGCCGTATGGCATCGGCTGCGGGCAGCACCTTCTCCGGCAGGTCCATGCAGTAATGCGGCAGTAAATGCTGCGGATAGCGCCAGGCCAGGTGACCAAACAGAGCAATGCGCTCGAACCCCAACGCGCGCAGAGGCGCCAGGCGATCCTTCATGCAATCGTGAATATGCCCGCTCCAGATCGTGCAGATAACCGACGGCAACGCCCCTTGCCATTGCTCGGCCAACTGGGCGGGACTGTATACCGGCACCGAGTCGATGGTGGTTCCCCACAGCGCCGGATTGTTGTCCATGAAGGCACAGGGCACCAGGCCCATGTCCCTTAGCACGGCTTGAGCCTTGCGCCCCAGGTGGCTCGCACCGAACAGCGCAAAGGGCCGATCGAGGTCGCCAATCAGGCGCTCCAGTGTGTGGGTTTGACGCTCACGTACGGACTTCAGGGGCTCAGCGAGCAACCTCTCCAGCTCGCTCTCAAGGGTTTCAGCACTCATCGTTTGGCTCCCTTGGCAGGCGGTTTTCCGGTAAGGCGTACAGCACAATGTCCCAGGCTCGGTCATAAAGATGCTGACCCAGCATGAAACGATAGTCGGCCCGATACGCATGGATCTGCAGCAAGAGACGCCAGAGATGATCCTGCTCGTGGTAAGCACACACGGCCAGCATCGGCTGCTTTTGCGCGATCAATCGGCTGCCGCCAGCCAGGCACTGTGGCTCGAAACCCTCGATGTCCATCTTGATCAGGCTCGGAGGGGGCAGGCTCTCGGCAAGTGCGTCGAGCGTGGTCATCGGCACCATCTCATCGCCCTCGCCGACCTGCAACGTATGCCCGCCGCCCGAGTCGATGGCAATCGAGCCTTCATGATCCCCAACCGCCAGCAGATGGGCATGCAAGTCGCCATAGCCTGTTTCGGCAAGCCTGGCGATAGTGTTTTGCAACTGGCTGAAGTTACCTGTCGAAGGCTCGAAGGAGTGGATCTCTCGATAGAGCCGACCACTTTCTAGGTACCCCAGGATAGAGTCGCCATTGAAGGCTCCGACGTCGTAGAGCACTTCAGCGTCGTCGCGCCGGCTGAAACGATCACTGAAGTAGATTGCCTCTCCGTCCTCACTCGGCAAGACCTCGGAATCGAGGGTCAGGCGCCAGGCAACATGCGCCACATACAGACGTCGTGACGCCTCATCGGCAAGTAAGTGAAATGCTGCACGTACACGATCCGCCTCTGCGAGCACGCGCTCAGGCAAGTCCAGGCACTGGTAGGGCAGCAACTGCGGAAAACGCCAGGCCAGGTGGCCAAAAAGAGCAATGCGCTGGAAGCCTAGCGCGCGCAACGGAGCCCGCCATTGATCCAAGTGGCAGGTGCCAACCCGCACGGCGCCGATACTGGCGACAACGGCAGGTAAACGCCCCGCCATACGCTCGGCCAATTGCGCCGGCCCCAGCACCTCGACGCCGTCGATATAGCTGCCCCAGAGTGCAGGGTTGTTATCAAGAAAGGCCAGCGGCGACAGACCTGCCGCCTGCAGCACGGGCAATACTTGCCGACCAAGGCCACCAGCGCCGAACAGCACGAAGGGCGCCTGCTCTCCCCCGATGATCTGCCCAAGGGTTTCGCGCTGACGCTCACGAACGGACTCCAGCGATTCGCTCAGCAGGCGTTCGAGCTGGGACTCGGTATCGTCTTTATCGATTGTGTTCACCGTACCTCCAATGCGCTCAAATAACGCAAAGCCGACCAGAACCCTGCGCCATGATCCTTGTGCCCCTGCCAAACCTCGGGAATGAAGCTGACCTGCGGGTGCTGGCGAATCTGCGCCCAAGTGGCTGGCCAATCGATGTCGCCGGTGCCCATCAGCACGCCCTCACCGTTAGTGCCCTTGGCATCGGCCACGTGCAGGTGCGCGGAATGCGGCAGCAATAGGGCCAGCGCTTGCTGGAAGTCGAGGCCGAAGTGAAAGCAGGTCATCTGCAGGTGCGAGAGGTCCAGACACAGGCGCAGACCATGGTCACGCGCCTGAGCGGCCAGTTCCTCGGGCATCATGAAGATGTTCTGATGACGCTGGCCGCCGAAGTGCCAGGGGAACGGCGCCATGTTCTGCGGAATCAGCTCGGTGCCGGCGAAATCCACCTGACGGCAGGCCTCGTGGAAGCGCTCGTAGAGTTCCGGGCGCATGGCCAGCGGGCGCGGCTCGTCAGCGGAAAAACCACCGATGTTGGCCACGATCAAACGCGCATCTGCATTGGGGAAGAATTCGCCGATTTCCAGCGTGGCGTCCACCACCCGCTGCAGATTGTCGATCGAGCGCTGGCGATACGCAGGATCATCCGACGCCAGATCCAGCAGCTCGCTGTTCTCGAATAACTCCGGCGCATGCACCACCAGGCGCGAACAGTCGACCTCGGCGAGAAACGGCTGCGGCTTGAGGCTGAGGTCGCGGTAGGACAGGTGAAACTCGAACAGATCCGGGCTGATCCGCCGACGGTAATCTCGGAAGTCGTGATAGCGAACCGGCACGCCCCAGCGAATCGGCAGGTCGAACGCCAGCCGCTGCTCCTGAGCCTGCTCGCTCAGATCGCTATCGAAGAGAAAATCCCCCAGGGCGATATCGCGCCCGGCCGGCTTGCCCAGTAATTCCGGCAAACGATACGGCGGCAGGCCCTGGCCAGGGCTGGCGATGCGCAGCATCGACGTCTCCATGACCGTGCCACGGGCGATGTCGCATGCAGCGATCACGCTCTTGCCGAGATTCTCGCGGTTGAGCAGCTCGCCCTGGCTGGCATGGCGACCAGGGCCTTGCCAGGGCAATGCCAGTTCCAGCTGACGGATGCCGTCGACCAGTTGGCGAAACTCGCTCGGCTCAAGGCTGGCCAGGTGATCCGGTCCTTCCATACCCCTATCCAGAGTGATGTGCCGTTCCACCAGCTTGGCGCCCAGGGCGACTGCGCCGAGGGTAATGGCGATGCCACGCTCATGGCCGGAGTAGCCAACCAGATCATGCAGTTCCTGCAACCGGCGTAAGTAGCCAAGCTGGATGTCGGACTCGGGGGCAGGATAAGCGCTGTTGCAATGCAGCAGCGCAAATGGCGTACCAAGCGCATTCAACTGTTCAACTGCCCGAACGATTTCGTGCTCAAAGGACATGCCGGTAGACAGAATCAGGGGCTTGCCCAGGCTTGCAGCCTTGGCAATCAGGTAGGGATTGCACAGATCAGCCGAGGCGATCTTCAGGGCGGCGACATCAAAATCCGCCAACACATCGACACTGGGCTCATCCCAGGGTGTGCACAGGTAAATAATGCCCTTCTGTTTACAGTACTCACGTACCTCACGATGCTCTTCGACGCTCAGCTCAACCTTGTCCAGCAGGTCCTGGATGTACTCCACGCCGAGGTCTTCGGCCCGCGAGCCATCAGCCTTGCGCCGGTACAGCGCCTCACGGTTGCGCAACTGGAACTTGACGCAGTCGGCCCCTGCATCGAACGCAGCATCCACCAGGCGTTTGGCCAGCACCAGGGAACCGTTGTGATTGTTTCCGGCCTCGGCAATCACAAAGACACGCTCGCCGCCCAGCGCAATACCGTCAAGAAAAATAGGAGTCATTGGATTTTTGTTCGCCATGAGGTTACGCCGCTGGATTCAAAGCGGAAGTTCTGGGTCTGACAGCCCAGTGCACGCACTGCATGCACAACCCGCTGCCGATACTGTGGCTGTACGTAGAACAGAAAGAAGCCTCCCCCACCCGCGCCAAGCAACTTGCCGCCCAATGCCCCGGCCGCTAGCGCCGCAGCATAGATCGCATCCAGACGACCATGGCTGATCGCTGAAGAGAAACGCTTCTTCAACTGCCAGGCTTCATCGAGGCACAGGCCGAAATCACGCAGCTCGCCACGCATCAGGTAACGGTGCATACGTCGACATAGCGCCACACTGGCGCTGAGCAGCTCAGTTTGTGACGACTCGGCCTCTATCTCTTCACGTTGCAGCTCATGCAAACGCCCCGAGTCATGGGAAATACCGGTGTCACACAGCACCAGGCATGACTCCAGTTCATTGCGGATAGCTTCTTCCAAGCGAATCGGGTGAACTAGGTTGCGCTGGTTCTCGAACTCAATCAGGTTGAAGCCACCAAAGGCTGAGGCGTACTGATCCTGCCAACCACCGGCAATGCCGAAGCACAGGCGCTCGGCCTGGAAAGCGAGTTCGGCAATCTCATAAGTGTTCCAACGATCCTGGCGCAACTCATTGAACGCCGCGATGCTAGCGATGGTGGCCGCAGAAGACCCTCCCAATCCAGACCCCACTGGAAAGTCTGAGCGCAGATACAGATCAAAACCGTACTTGGGCTTGATCACCGAAACGATGGTTGCCAGCAAGCTCTTCTCTGCAGTCGACAGCAGTGCTGGCAACGAATTGAAGTGTTCCTCACGCCCCAGATCTTCGGAAAAAATATGGATCTGTCTATCGTCACGGGGGACCAGGGTTGCGTGAGCGTAGAGCCCCACGGTGCAGCTGAGCACAGCAGCTGGGTGATCGATAAAAAAGTAGGTCAGATCAGCACCGCCGCCACAAAAACTCATCCGCACCGGGGCACGCGCACGTGCCAGTACAGGCACCTCTGCGCTGGCCGCCATCTGGCGGGTGTAGACCTCAACAAGGCGCCCTTCGGCATCCAGACCTGGCAAAGCGTTATGCCCGAGATCGAACGCTTTCAACAGATCTTCACGCGGGGTGGTAATCGATACGCTACGAAACTCGCGGTTCATACAGGCTGTGACGGGCTGATCGGTCAAGCCACCCTGCAACAGGTAACGGCGCACATCGCCATTGGTCACAACACCGAGCAGACGCATATCCGCGGCGACGACGAAGGCGATCTGCAGATTTCCGGACTCGATGCATTTAATGGCATCAAGAATCGTCTGCTGCATGTCGATCGTGAGTTCCTTGACCAGCACGCTCATCAGACGGCACTCCCGCGCAAATTAGACTTGAACGCATCCAGAGAATCAGGGGTTCCTATGTCCACGAATGCTCCGCTGTACTCACATACATACAGCCTGTGCTGACGCATAAGTGACGGCAGTAGGTCATGCTCCATAGAACAACTTGTGACAGGCATATTCTCTAGCGCGCCAGCCGTAAACCCATAGACGCCAGCATTGATCAAACCAGGTCCCGCCTGACTTTTTTCCTCGAAACCAAGTACTTCGCCCAGCGCAGAGCAATCCAAACTGCCATAGCGCGAGCGATCCTCGACCTGCACGCCGACCAGAACGTCTCGCTCGCTGTCCAGTGCAAGGCGATACGCGCAGGGATCAAGGAAAGTGTCTGCGTTAAGCACCAGATAACGCCCCTCAGGCGGCACTTGAAGTAAGGCGTTCAGCACAGCACCACCGGTGCCCAGCGGGGTTTCCTCTATCACCAACTGCAACGGCAAACCAGACTCTGCCTCTAACGAGGGCAACAATACGGCCAGTTGATCAGCACGATAATGCGCGCAGAGCACACCGCGACTGACACCGGCCTCACGCAATTGCGCCAGCACCAGAGCCAGGAATGGACGACCGTGAATATCCACCACGGCCTTCTGCGTGTCGTTAATCACACTGCGCAGGCGGGTGCCAAAGCCACCGCAGAGGATATAGGCATTCATCAGCCCGCCCTCAGACCGAAGAAAGTCTCTAGACAACGCGCAGCGTGCTCCAAATGTTCCTCGCCAAGCCCAGGCCACACACCGACCCAGAAGGTGTCGTGCATCACTTTATCGGTCACCGACAACTCACCTGAGACCCTGAAATTGCGGCCTTGCATATAGGGCTGACGCACCAGGTTACCGGCAAACAGCAGCCGTGTACCGACACCTTGCGCATCCAGATATCGCAGCAGCTCAACCCGACGAATACCGCAACCATCACGCAAGGTCATGGGGTAGCCAAACCAGGAAGGGTCACTTCCTGGCGTGGCCTGCGGCAGTATTAGAAAATCCTGACAGCCGGCCAGGCGCTCACTGAGCCAGATGAAATTGCGCTTGCGGGCAACGATGAAGTCATCAACGCGGTCCATCTGCGCCAACGCACAGGCAGCCTGCATATCGGTGATCTTCAGGTTGTAGCCCAAGTGTGAGTAGGTGTACTTGTGGTCATAACCCTCTGGTAGATCGCCCAACTGCCAGCAAAAGCGCTTGCCACAGGTGTTGTCCTCACCTGGCGCGCAGTAGCAGTCACGCCCCCAGTCACGAAAAGATTCGATAATGCGTTTGAGCGCCGGGTTATTGGTAAATACAGCACCGCCCTCACCCATGGTGATGTGGTGAGCCGGATAAAAACTGAGGGTACCGATATCGCCGAACGTACCGACCATATGCCCTTTATAGGTCGACCCCAAAGCATCGCAGCAGTCCTCGATCAACCACAGGCCGTACTTATCGCACAGAGCGCGAACCATTCTCAGATCGAAGGGATTGCCCAGCGTGTGGGCCAACATGATGGCCTTGGTTTTCGGGCTGATTGCCGCCTCAATCTTCGCTGGATCAATGTTGTAGGTCGGCAGCTCGACATCCACAAAAACCGGCACCGCACCGAATTGCAGGATGGGATTGACGGTAGTCGGAAAGCTCGCCGCGACGCCGATTACTTCGTCGCCCGGCTTGATCGCACGGTCACCCAAGCGCGGGGAGGTCAATGCGGAGAATGCCAACAGGTTGGCTGATGAACCTGAGTTGGTGGTGAGGACGCAACGGCGTCCAAGGTACTTGGCCAGACGCTTCTCGAACGCTTCATTGAAGCGCCCGGTGGTCAGCCACCCATCGAGCACAGCCTCGGTCATCGACTGCAACTCACCCGCACCAATTACTTTTCCCGATGGCGGCACTGAGCTCTGCCCCACCACAAACGGCTTAGGCGCCATCTGCAGCTCAGCATAGCGTCCGACCAACTCGGCAATTTGTTGGCGCAGCTGTTGCGCGGTGCTGTCAGTCATTGAATTTCGCCTTGGTGAAGCGCGATCTGTTCGCGGGTAACGCTTGCCATGTCACGTCCGTTTTGCCAGGCCAACTGCCAGTCCAGTGTGTGCTGTAGAGTCACATCCAATGACCAGCGTGGCGCCCATCCCAGCGATTGTCTGGCCTTGCTGGAATCCAGCGCCAGTAACCCCGCCTCATGCGGCTGGGCATCGGCAGAGGCAGACCAGCGGGCCTCACCCGGCCAGAGCTCCGCAAGACGCGCCACGACCGCCTCCACTGTCGCGAGCCCGGCACTGTCTGGTCCAAAATTCCAAGCAGCAGCATGACGTTCAGGATCAGTCAGCAGTCCTTGCGCCAGTTGTAAATACCCCATTAATGGATCAAGCACGTGCTGCCAGGGACGAGTCGCATGGGGGTAGCGCAAAATCACTTCTCGACCTTGCTGCCAAGCGCTGAAGATATCGGGGATCAAGCGCTCCGCAGACCAGTCACCACCACCCAGTACATTGCCCGCACGAGCAGTTGCCAAGGCAACACCTGAGGCCCTGAGAAATGAGTCGCGGTAACTGGCGCACAGCACTTCAACACATGCCTTACTGCTGCTATACGGATCAAAACCTCCGAGAGCATCTTGCTCCCGATAAGGCCATGGCCACTCGCGATTCTCGTAGCATTTGTCAGTGGTCACCACCACAACAGCGCGTACAGAATCAGTAGAGCGAATGGCCTCCAGCAGGTTGAGCGTACCCATGACATTGGTGGCATAAGTCTCTGCTGGCGCTCGGTAGGATTCACGTACCAAGGGTTGCGCAGCCAAATGCAGAACCAGTTCAGGCTGAAATGCGTGCAACGCGGGACTCAAACTGGTCGCATCTCGAATATCCGCAAACTCACCCGTGATCTGCTGATCCAGTTGCGCCACCTGCCACAGCGACGGTGTGGTAGTCGCGGGCAAGGCAAAACCACGCAGATCAGCCCCGAGCTGACGCAACCACAGCGCCAGCCAGCCACCCTTGAAGCCGGTATGCCCAGTCAGCAGGACTTTTCGCCCTCTCCAGAAGTCCGGGCTCACCGCCATAGCTGCCACTCCGCTTCACCGCTTTTCCAGCGATCTTCCAATAGCACCCGGTCACGCAGAGTGTCCATCGGCTGCCAGAAACCGCGATGCAGGTGACTCATCAACTGCCCTTCGCTGGCCAGCGCACGCATGGGCTCAAACTCCCAGGTCGTGGCGTCATCCTCGATATAGTTGATGACCGCCGGTTCCAGTACAAAAAAACCGCCGTTGATCCAACCACCATCACCCAGTGGCTTCTCCTGAAACCCGCTGACCACCTGCCCTTGGACATCAAGTGCACCGTAGCGACCTGGTGGTTGTACTGCGGTAACAGTGGCCAATTTGCCATGCTGCTTGTGGAAAGCGATCAATGCTGGGATGTCGATATCGGACACCCCATCACCGTAGGTAAAGCAGAAGGTCTCATCACCCAGGTAGTCGCGTACACGCTTAAGACGACCGCCTGTACCCGTTGACTCACCCGTATCAACCAGCGTTACGCGCCACGGTTCAGCGTGACGCTGATGTATGTGCATACGGTTTTCGGCCATGTCAAAGGTGACATCCGACATGTGCAGGAAGTAGTTGGCAAAATATTCCTTGATTACATAGCCCTTGTAGCCCAGGCAAATAACGAAATCATTGATACCATAGTGAGAGTAGATTTTCATGATGTGCCAAATGATCGGCTTGCCGCCGATCTCGATCATGGGCTTTGGCTTGAGGTGGGACTCCTCGCTGATACGAGTGCCCAAACCACCGGCCAAAATCACTGCCTTCATATGTCAAACCTCATAGCGGGCATCAATCAATAACTCCTGTAGGCCTACATGTGAGCCGTATTGGAAAATGCCAATAAAACAGCACATTACCCACTCTACTACCGATTAAGCAAAACCTTGGCCAACTATGTTTGATTAAACAGCGGTAAAGGTCCGGACAGGTGAAAATGTCCGATCAGCATCTTTCAGTTCAACGTGCCGGTACAGCTTAAATAGACGTTTTCTCCGTTCGCCAGAAACACGAAACCCCAGCAAGCTGGGGTTTCGCGTCAGATAACTAATACAGTACAAACTCACCACTCCAGCCCTGCTGGCCGATAACAGAGAGCACTCAGAGAAAATCAGCGCAACTGATTAAACAGATTCAACCCGGCAATCTTCACGTAGCTCTGCTGCGCGGCTTCGAGAATGATGGTCTGGAATGACAAACGCGACAGTGCCTCGGCGTAATCCAACTCACGTAGATCAGCTTGCACGGCCTTGTTGACCAGGGTGACGTCTTCGTTATCAATTTCGGTAGTGTCAATCAAGTTCAACCGCGCACCGATCTCGGTCTGCACTTCCAACACCTTGCCCATCCCGCTATCCAGGTTGGTCAAGGCAATTGCCACTTCGTTACGGACACCGAGGTTACCGGCCGGGGATGTCGGTGATGATTCCAGCGCCTGACGCAGGCGGCTGATGGTGTTGAGAATACTGCGCTGCTCCTGAAACTGCGGTTGTACGCCGAACTCGTCGCCGCCGGCAACCGCTGCCGGAGCTGACAGGGTGAAATCAGCACCGAACACGCTGAAGGTGGCCGGATAAGGCCCGACCACTGTGCCGGTGGCGAGTACCGGGCTACCCGGCCCAACGGGCTGGGAGTAGACCTCATAGTTGGTATCGTCGGTAAAGCGCAGAACAACCCCGGAAGTCGGAAACTGGCTGTCAAAGGTTGCCTGGTTGCTAATACCTGCCGGAGCAACAATCGCGGCCGAATTGTTGGTTGATGAGCGGTTGACGGCAAAGTCCGTGGGCGCCGACTGCAGGGTGAAACTATGGGTATTAATGCCCGGCGTTCCCGGCGTGGCGGTATCGGCCAGCAGGTTATCCAGATCCAACTCGTTATCACCAGGCTGCAATACCACATCCAACTGAAAACGCATGCCGCGAAAATTGATGGTATTGCCGCCGCTGACGAGGGGGTCAATCAAGCCACCACCTGGAACTTCGGATGTCACGTCTGCACCGGCGCTGTCATAGATGCGAAATTCGGTGCCACTGACAAACGCCAGCGAGTACGGCTCGCCTGCGCGAAAATTGCTGTTGAAGGTCTGATTGTCCTGTACCAGACCAGGCGACATAAAGACCCGCTGATCTGCCGCCGGCAGCGCCGGAATATTTGTAGCTGGCAATGGCGGCGTTGGTAACGCGGCGTTATTGACGCCAAGCGCATTAATAATCCGATTGGCATTGCTTACGTCTTCAAACAGCCGCTTGCCGTTGTCGTTGATCGCCACACTGCTTGAGCCGGCTACCTGCAGGCTGCGCTGCCCCTCATCACCCTGATAGGAATAGGTGCCGTCGGGGTTACGCAGAAAGGGTTCGGTTTTACCGAGAAAACCACTGAAGAGATACTCGCCGCGAGCGTTACGACTGTTCATCAGGTTAAGCAGTTCACCCTCACGCTCACTCAACTCCTTGGCAATCGATCTGCGGTCATCGCCTGACAATGCACCACCACCGGCTTGCACTGCCAATTCGCGAATACGCTGCAATACATTGACCACCGAGGTGATGGTGGTTTCTTCCTGAGTCAGGCTGTTCTTCGCGGCGGTGAGGTTTTCCTTGTATTGGCCCAGTACCGCCTGTTGCTGTTCGAGCTGTAGCAAACGCACCGACGCTACCGGATCATCGGCCGGGGTAAGAATACGGTTACCACTGCTGATCTGCTCCTGAGTGCGGATCAGGTTGGAATAGTTGCGCCCAAGGCCGCTGACACCGTTATTGAAGGCCTGGATCGAAGAGATGCGCATCACCATAAAACTAACCTCGAAGTTCTAGACGACGCGTCAGAACGTGTTAATCAGTGTATCGAACAGGCTACGGGCAACTTGAATGATCTGCGCCGAGGCCTGGTAGTACTGCTCGAACTGAATCAATTTGGCCGCTTCTTCATCCAAATTGACCGCTGAAATCGAATCTCGGTTGTCAGTAGCCTGCTTGAGAATGGCACCAGTAGCCTCGCCATCGACCCGCGCCTGACTAGTCAGGGTGCCCACCCGCTCCACCAGATCGCCATAGGCATCGGTAAAGCTTGAACCGGTGGTATCCGGCGCCAAGGGGTTGATGCCGATCGTCGTGCGGTTTTGCAGATCAATCAGCTTCAAGGCGTTACGGTTATCAGACACCCCATTGGTGTTGAAGGAAACCGAAAAGTTATCGCCTGCTTGTGGCCGACCGCTGATGGTCACTTCGTAATCGAAGGGCACTGGTACCGCAGGTGGGCCGGCTGTCGCCGGCACAGTGATGGTCAGGGTGTTGTTCTGACCCGGCACGATTACCCCGGTATCAATGACGTTGCCATTGATATCCACCACGTCATAACCCTGAGTTGCCCCACCACCGGCACCCATGACGATGCGCAGCGGCGGCGCATTGCGCAGACTGGTTTCCAGATCGGTTTGTGCGACCGGGTCATAGATGTCGATCTCAGTCAGCAGGGTTGGCTGGCTGATCACCCCGGTACCGATATTCGCCGGACTGGTCTGTGATTTCAGTGGCCCGGCAAAAGCCAGCTCTTCCGGCCGTTTCATATCCGCACGGATGGACTCGCCCGCATTGCGCGTCGGCATCACCCGAAAGCGGTCCCCGGCGGCAAAGGTGCCGCTGGCGACGTTCAGCGAGATGCCGTCGAACTCCGCCGCTGGCACCACGGTGATATCGAAGGGGCCAAAGTTGGTGCCATCACTGACCCGCCGTACGGTGTAGTCCGTGGCGTTGGTGAATTCCACTTCGTAATCGCTGGTGGTCAGCTGCGTGGTGTCCTCGATCAGCACATTCAGGTTGGCCAAGGGGTCGCTGTTGCCAACCCGCGCCAGGCTGCGCTGCCCAATCAGGATGGGGTCATTGAGCTCACGAAACAGACCATTGCCGAACTGGCCATTGAGATCCAGGCCCTGCCCCAGCTGACGGTTGACTTGATCGGTTACGGACAACGCCAGACGCCCGACCGCGTTCAGCGTGGTGTCCAGCACATCTTCACGGTAGCGGATCAACCCGCCCATCTCGCCGCCAGTAATCAGCGAAGTAATGCCCTGACGTGAGCTGCCGCTGACAAACTGCACTTCACTGCGCAGTGGGTCAGACAGCCCAGGACTCACCTCCAGACGCGCAGCCGTACTGCCCACCACCAATGGCTGACCGGAGCCGACAAACAGGTTGTAGCTGCTGTCATCCTGGGCCACCACAGTCACCCCAATAAAGGTCGACAGCTTACGCACTGCCTCCTCGCGAGCATCGAGCAAATCGTTGGGCTGCTGTCCATTGGATGCGGCAATGGCGATGGCATCGTTATAACCGGCAATCGAGGTGGCCAACTGGTTGACCTGATCAGTCACTGCCGAGAGCTGCTTGTTAATAAAGGCGTTCTGCTCGTACAAGCGGTCATACACGGTATTGAAGCGCTTGGCCAAGCCCTCGGCTTCGGACAGCGCCAGCTGCCGCGCGGGAATGTTGGCCGGGTCCTCGGCCGCAGTTTGCAGTGCAGCAAACACCTTCTGCAGCCCAGGGTTGACGCCGGTGGTACTACCGGCCAGTAATGAATCGAGCTGATTGATCTGCCCCAGATAGCTCTGGGTATCGCTGTTAAGCGCGGTGCTGCTGCGTACCTGGGTATTGAGGAAGTCGTTATAGATGCGCCGTACATCAACCAGCGTGGTGCCCGAGCCGATATAGCCGGCACCGCTGAACTGCGGAATACGCGTAGCCTGGACAGTCTCTTGGCGCGAGAAGCCCGGCGTATTGACGTTGGTGATGTTGTGACCGGTGACTGCCAGCGAAGTCTTGTTCGCGGCAAGACCGGACAGGCCAATATTGAGTAAGTCAGCCATCTTTCATCATCCGTTGGTGGACGGCGTACCGACTGCCGCGACTGTTTGATAGGTCTGCATCTGCCGCGCTATCTGAGCAATCTTGCGGGCGTATTGCGGGTCCGTGGCGTAGCCGGCTTTCTGCAGCTCTCGGGCGAACTGTTCAGGCTTGTCAGTGCTAGCCAGGGCTTTCTCGTAGCGGCCATTGCCCTGCAGGAAGCTCACAAAATCGTTAAAGCTGTGCTCGAAGGAGTCATAGGCACGGAACGAGGCCGCCTCCTTGACCGCTTTACCACCCTTGAATTCAGTGGTCAGCACTCGCGCCGAGTCGCCTTCCCAGGTGTTGTGGGTCTTGATGCCAAACAGGTTGTGGCTGCTGGTGCCGTCCTGCTGACGAATGATCGATTTGCCCCAACCGGTTTCCAATGCGGCCTGAGCCACCAGGTAACGCGGATCGACGCCAATCTTCTCGGCGGCCTTCTCGGCCATCGGCAACATGGCAGCAATAAACTCATCTTTAGAGCCGAACGCGGCTTTGCCCGGTGCCAGCGGTGGTTGGGCAATTCGCCGGCCGGTGATCGCATCCGTGCCGTTGAGCCCAAGCGCGGTATCGGCGGGGGCGGCAAAAGCCTTGGCCGGAATCCAGTCATTCTGTGCCAACGGCTGCCCCTCGGCGGCCGTGGCCGAAGGCACGATGCCCGCCAGCAGACGATCCGTCAGCTTGCCCGGCAGAGACAGGCGCCGCTGGTTGATCAATGAGGTGTCGTCGCGTGCGCCATCGACCTTGGCCAGGGGCTTGCTGGGTGCGCTCGGTACCGGCTCATCCACCTGGGCAAACGGGTTAGGTCGGCTGCTGGCATCCTTGATTTTCGACATCTGCCGCACCAGCACATCGGCCAGGCCGATACCGTTCTGGTGGTTGGACAGGGTCACTGACAGCTGCTGGTCATGCATGTCCTGGTAGGTTTTGCTCTCGCTGCTGTTCATGAAGTTGCCTTCACCGAACACTTCGTTGGCCGAGCGCATGGCCTTGAGCATTTCATTAAGAAACAGCGACTCGAACTCCTGAGCCACCTTCTTGATGTTCTTTTCGCTGTCACCGCCAACCTTGAATTGGTTGAGGCGATTGAGATCGTTATAGGCACCACTGTCGACAGTGCTGGTGCCGCCGAGCAAACCGGCTGAAAGGCGAGAGTCCATGGCGTGCGCTCCCTTAAATCACGATCAGATCAGCCTGCAGAGCGCCGGCTTGTTTCAGCGCCTCCAGGATGGCCATAAGGTCGGAAGGCGAAGCGCCCACCTGATTCACCGCGCGGACGATTTCATCCAACGTGGTCCCCGGGCCGAATTTGAACATCGGCTTGGCTTCTTCTTCGGCATTCACCTTCGAGCGCGGCACTACGGCCGTTTGGCCACCGGACAGTGCTTCCGGCTGACTGACGATCGGGTCTTCGGTGATGGTCACGGTCAGGCTGCCGTGGGTCACAGCGGCAGGCTGTACGCGCACGTTCTGGCCAATCACGATGGTGCCAGTGCGCGAGTTGATGATGACCTTGGCTACTGCCTGACCGATCTCGACTTCGAGATTTTCCAGAATCGACAGATAGTCCACCCGCTGCCCCGGATCCAGCGGCGCACTGACACGAATCGAGCCACCGTCGACCGCCTGGGCCACACCTGGGCCAAGCAGCTCATTGATGTGATCAACAATATTTTTGGCGGTGGTGAAATCCGGACGATTGAGGTTGAGCGTCAGGGTGTTGCCCTGATCAAAACCACTTGGCACTGGTCGCTCGACCGTCGCCCCACCAGGAATGCGCCCAGCCGACGGCACGTTGACGGTAATCCGTGAACCATCACCGCCTTCGGCATCAAAACCGCCGACCACCAAGTTGCCCTGAGCAATGGCGTAAACGTTGCCGTCGATGCCCTTGAGCGGGGTCATCAACAGGCTGCCGCCGCGCAGGCTTTTGGCGTTACCGATGGAGGACACAGTGATGTCGATGGTCTGCCCGGGCTTGGCGAATGCCGGCAGATCCGCATGGATCGAAACCGCTGCAACGTTCTTCAGCTGCACGTTGCCACCCTGCGGCACCTTGATACCGAACTGCGCCATCATGTTGTTGAAGGTCTGCACGGTGAACGGCGTTTGCGTGGTCTGGTCGCCACTGCCATTAAGGCCGACCACCAGACCGTAACCGATCAACTGGTTGGTGCGCACACCCTGAATGCTGGCCAGGTCCTTGAGCCGCTCGGCCTGAGCCAGCGAAGCCATCAGCAAGGCGGCTACAACCACTAGGTATTTGGGAAGCGTCATGGTGGCCATCCTCAGAACGGCCACATTGGGCTAATAAAGAAACGGCTCATCCAGCCTGGCTGGCTGGCATCGGCGAAGGCGCCAGTACCCGAGTAGGTGATGCGTGCATCGGCAATTCGGGTCGAGGACACAGTGTTGTCGGTGGCGATGTCATCCGCGCGCACCAGACCAGCAATCCGTACCAGCTCATCGCCAGTATTAAGGGTCATCCACTTTTCACCACGCACCAGCAGTACACCGTTGGGCATCACTTCGGCTACCGATACGGTGATCGAACCGGTCAGGCTATTACTCTGCCCGGCAGCACCAGAACCATCAGCTGAACGGGTGGCATCAAAGCTGGCATCCAGCCCCAGAGTGTCATTAGTCATGCCCAAGGCACTGAGGCCTGCCAGTGGATTTTTTGGTGCCACCGTCATACCGAACAGGTTAGGCACGCCGAGATTGGCCGAGCTGTCTTTACTGATCTGGCTGTTACTGTTCTTGCTGGCCTGAGTGCGCTCATTCAGGGTGATGGTGATGATGTCACCCACGCGATAAGCCTTGCGATCACCGAACAGACCATTTTCGAAACCGGCCTGATAGATCGAACCATTGTTCTGCGCTGCGGGCAGCGGGGTGCGCGGCATCACCGGCGCGTAATAGGGATCATCCGGCTTAGGCGCGGGAGCCATGCAGCCACTCAAAGCCAGGGGGCCAAGCAGTGCACTTATGATTATCAGCCGGTTCATATCTACTACCTCATGCGTTGCCTGGGGTGGCGTGTAACCTGAGCCACCAGTGCCAGTTCAAGCGATTCCTTGCTGTATCCAAAGCCAGGCCAGACGCTGCGCGACTAACCCACCCTACCTATCAAAGATTCTGCGAAATAAAGCCGAGCATCTGGTCAGCAGTGGAAATGACCTTGGAGTTCATTTCATAGGCGCGCTGAGTGGTGATCATGTTCACCAGCTCCTCGACCACGCTGACGTTGGAGTTTTCCAGGGTGTTTTGCAGCGTGGTACCCAGACCGTTCAGGCCAGGCGTACCGACCTGCGGAGCACCGCTGGAAGCGGTTTCCAGAAACAGGTTGTTGCCGATCGCTTCCAGCCCCCCCGGGTTGATAAAATCAGCGGTTTGCAGGTTGCCAACGATCTGCGGCTGCGGGTTGCCGGATGTAGTCACCGACACGGTGCCGTCTTCACCCACAGTAAAGGTGCGCACCTCGTTGGGCAGCACGATGGCGGGCTCCAGGGCATAACCGTTGGAGGTCACCACCTGACCATCGGAGTTCAGGTGAAAGCTGCCATCACGGGTGTAGGACACGGTGCCATCAGGCAGCAGCACCTGAAAGAAACCCCGGCCGTTGATCGCCATATCCAGCGGCTGCTCGGTGGTTTGCAGGCTACCGGCAGTGAAGATCTTCTGCGTGCCGACGACCCGCACACCGGTACCCAGCTGTAAGCCGGACGGCAGTTGGCTGTCCTGACTGGACTGGCCGCCTGGCTGACGACGGATCTGGTACAGGAGGTCCTCGAACTCGGCGCGATCACGCTTGAAGCCCGTGGTCGAAACGTTGGCCAGGTTGTTGGAAATGGTGGTCAGGTTCATGTCCTGAGCGGACAGACCGGTCTTGCTGACCCACAGTGCCGGAAGCATATCGATTCTCCTCGGGCGCCGTTTTAACGACGCCACGTGCTGATAATTAGGTCATCTGCAAGACGCGCGCCATGGCCGACGAATTGTCTTCGGCGGTGCGCATCATCTTCACTTGCAATTCGAATTGGCGGGACAGCGAGAGGATCGCAGTCATCTCTTCCACGGCGTTGACGTTGCTCGATTCGAGAAAGCCCGAGGTAATCTCCATATTGGCGTCCGCCTGTACCGGGCCTTGGCCCTTGAAGCGGATCAGGCCGTCGGTGCCCTTCTCCATCTGCTTGAGGTCCGGGTTGACCAGTTTCAGACGGTCCACTTCGGCCAGCACATTGGGCGCCTCACCCAAGGCACGAATACTGATGGTGCCGTCCTTGCCGATTTCGATTTTCTGCTCCGGCGGCACCGCAATCGGCCCGGCGTTGCCCATCACCGGCAAGCCATTGCCGGTGCGCAGAACACCCAGCGCATCAACGTTCAGGCTGGCGGTACGCACATAGGCTTCACTGCCATCAGGGGCCTGCACAGCCAGCCAGCCCTTGCCGCCAACAGCCACATCCAGATCGCGACCGGTTTCCTGCAAAGAGCCTGGAGTGAAGTCAGTACCTGGGCGCTCGCTCATGGCGTAGACCCGCGACGGATAACTGTCACCAAAGATCGGCATGGAACGCGCCTGCTCGAAATCCCGGCGGAAACCATTGGTGGTGATGTTTGCCAGGTTGTTGGCATGGGCACGCTGGGCCAGGGTGTTGTTGTGGGCGCCAGTCATGGAAACGTACAGCATCTTGTCCATGGTTATTCTCCGAGTGGGCTTGCCGCCCCGCTGCTCTATACAAGCTATAAAGCAATGGCTGTGCCAGCACTCGAAAAACAAGCGTAAGCATTTGATAAATATGAATTTAAAAAATAAAAAAGGCTCCAAGCGGAGCCTTTCAAATGCCAGTGCGGCGTACTTTTGCCGCCTGCAACAGGCACGTGCCTGCCGCAGGCAACACTTATCAACGCAGGTTGATAATGGTCTGGGTTACCGCACTTTCGGTTTCAATGGTCTTGGCGTTGGCCTGGTAGTTGCGCTGCGCCACGATCAGATTGACCAGCTGATCCGACAGCTCAACGTTGGAGTCCTCCAGCGCACCCGACTGCAAAGCACCCAGAGTGCCACTGCGCGGTGTACCAACCACGGGCTCACCCGACTGGAACGACTGCACCCAGGCAGTCTTGCCCACCGGAGTCAGGCCTTGCACGTTGGCGAAATTGGCCAGAATCACCTGCCCCTGAACCCGCGATTGGCCATTGGTGTAGCGCGCGAATATCACCCCGGTATCGTCAATCTCAAGTCCTGAGAGCTGGCCGGTGGTGTAACCATCCTGACTGACACTGCTGACGGCAAAGGCACTGGCGAATTGCGTAGAACCGCGCATATCGAAGGTAAAGCCCGCAGCAGCGCTGTCTGCCCCATTGGGCACCAAGTTACCGCTCACCGGGTCACGCTCAGCGGGAATCCAGTCTGCCTGAGCAAATGGAATCACACCGTTGACGGCTGTCCCTGGAATGTTCGGGGCCTCCAGCGGCCCGGGAGTACCAGGCACAGCCTGAATCGGAGTGAACGCTGGCGTAGCCAACTGACCAGCAGCGTCGTAGTTGAGGTCGTAACTGAACGGCTGAGTACTCGACGGATCGCGTGGGTTAACTCCGTCAATCAGCACATGCATGGTCCAGCTGTTGTTAGCCGGCGCTGCATCCTTGACGAAGTACTGCGTCATGACATGGGAGTTACCCTGACTGTCATAGATATTCAGAGAGGTCGAGGAGTTATAAGAAAGCGGATCCGTGGGGTCGAAGGTCGGAGCCGCCATGGTGCCCGCATTGGTTGGCCGCACATTGGTCGAGTTGACGTTGAACGTCTGCAGAATGCTCTCGGTCGCACGCGGTTCCTGACTGGCAGTCTGGATTTGCAGGTCATCGACCACGCCATTCTGCAGATTGCCGTTGGCGTCAACCGCATAACCCTGCAGCCTGTAGCCAAAGTTGTTGACCATAAAACCTTCACGGTCGGTACCAAAATAGCCGGCACGGGTATAACTGACCTCGCCATTGTTGCTGGTGACGAAAAAGCCGTTACCGTTAATAGCCAGATCCAGAGCGTTCTGCGTGTAATTGATGTTGCCCTGATTGAACAGCTGCGACACATCCGCCAACAACACGCCACTGCCCTGCGGGTTCGAGCCGGAACCGAGCACGGAAGCGGCATAGACATCGGCAAACTCGGCACGCGACTGTTTGAAACCGGCAGTCCCGGCGTTGGCGATATTGTTACCGGTCACGTTAAGGTCACTGGTCGCCGCACGTAGACCGCTAAGACCGATATTGAAACCCATAGAAGACTCCTTTGCCGGAAAGCCGGCGGCTAAAACCTGTTAGTTACTGACCGATCACCTGGACTTGCGACATTGGCACGCTGCCGAGTCCAGCCAGGTTCAACATCAACTCTTTGCCGCCCAGGGTCACACTGTCGACGTTGGCCGGTAGCATGGTGTAAAGCCCCTTGGTGCCATCGGCGTAGGTGGCCTGCGCCTCGAACTTGTAAGTGCCAGGCGGCAACAGATTGCCGCTGGCATCCTTGCCGTCCCAGATAAAGCTGACATTGCCGGCCGCCTGCTCACCCAGATTGACTCGCCCTACCGCGGCACCGGCCTTGTCATAAATATTGACGTAGACGTTGCTGCTACTGACCGGCAGCACCAGGCTGGCCTTGAAGCTCTCGCTGGTATCGACCACGGCCTTGTCACTCGGGATGATCACTTTGCGCCCGACCAGCGAGGACGCCTGCAGCGCCTGGGACGACTGATAACCGGTAAGCAGCGAATCCATACTGGCATTCAAGTTCTCGAGCCCCTCAACCTGACTGAACTGCGCCAGCTGGGCGACAAACTCGTCGTTACTTTGAGGGTCGAGCGGGTTTTGGTTATTCAGCTGGGCCACCATCAAGTTGAGGAACTCATTCTTGCCCAGATCATCGTTTTTCTTGGTCTCGTTCTTGATCTGGTATTGATCCAGTGCCGAACCACTGACATCGCCAACAGTACTCATGGGATTACACTCCTTTTCCGTTGGCTTACTGACCCAGGGTCAATACGCGCTGCATCATCTGCTTGGCTGTGTTCATCATTTCAGTGTTGGTCTGAAAAGCCCGACTGGCAGAAATCATGTCGGCCATTTCTTCCACCACATTGACATTGGGGTAATACACGTAGCCGCCCGCATCAGCTGCCGGATGGTTCGGCTCATAACGCGGCATCAGGCTGCTCTGATCCTCGACCACGCCCAGCACCTGCACGCCTACACCGGCCTCATCCTGCTCAGCAAACAGCGACCCACGATCACCGTTCTGCGCTGACTGGAACATGGTGGCGAATACCGGATGACGCGCGCGGTAGGTCTGATCGATGCTCGAAGAAACTGTCTCGGCGTTGGCAATGTTGCTGGCAATGGTGTTCAGGCGAGTGCTCTGAGCGCTCATACCGGTACCGGCGATGTTGAATACACTGGCTAGTGACATGGCATCAGGCTCCTGTTATTCGCCGCGCAGGGCGTTGACCAGCCCTTTGAATTTGCTGTTGAGAAAAGTGAAGCTGGCCTGGAACTGCACCGAGTTTTCCGCGTAGTTGGACTGCTCGATCTGCAGGTCGACAGTGTTCTGATCAATCGAGGGATGGAAAGGGGTGCGATACGCCAAGCTGGCATCCCCGACAATCACGCCATCCGCAGCAATATGCTGGCTGTCAGTCCGATTTAGGCTCACCTGGCCGCGCTGGCTCTTCGCACTTTGCTCAGCCAGCACAGTGGCGAACTGCAGATCACGCGCCTTGTAGTGCGGCGTGTCGGCGTTGGCGATGTTGTTGGCCAACACCTCGGCACGCTGAGCGCGAAAGCCCAGTGCTTGTTCATGAATGCCGAGTGCCCGATCGAAACTGATGCTCATGGTCAGAAACCTTTGCCGGTTGGTGTTGCTACTTTCCGTGCAAGACCATAAGCAATGGCTGTGCCAAATTATTTTTTGCTTATTTATCAATTACTTGAGTTAAATATTCCACGATAGAAGCGGCAAAGCGGCAAGCGCTTTCCGCCTTTGGGCAAGCAAGCGGCAAGCGGGTTTGGCCTAATTGCCGCTCACGTGGAAACCATCAAGGAAAGCTACGTAGCTATAACGGAGCCACCTCCCCCGCCGCCAGCTCCTATATCCGCAACCGCCCGTCAGGTAATCCGCAATCATCCACACACAGTTTTGACAAGCATTCTCATTAACATTAGTATCCTTCGCACAAACCACTGCCCTGCCACGAGCCTTAATATGTACGTGTGTCTCTGCGAAGGTGTTACTGACGGTCAGATCCGCGAAGCCATCTACGAAGGCTGCTGCAGCTATCGTGACGTGCGCGCCACCCTCGGCGTTGCCAGCCAATGCGGCAAATGCGCTTGCCTGGCCAAGCAAGTGGTACGTGACACCCTGAGCGAAGTTCAGAGCAGCCAAGCGGCCATGGCCTACCCAGCAAATTTTGTTGCCGCCTAAATTTAGCGATATAAAAAAACCGGACCTAGCGTCCGGTTTTTTATGCCTGAAATTCAACACCTTAGCGCCCAAGCGCAGAACTTAAGCATTCGTATTCATATTAATTTTAACTTTAAATTCAAATACTTAGGTTTGACAGTCGAAAACCATCGGCCCAGAATTTAACGCTAACTCCCCTGCAAGGCAGACGCAGACATGAAAGGCGACAAGAAGGTCATCCAGCATCTGAACAAGATCCTCGGTAACGAGCTGGTAGCGATCAACCAGTACTTCCTGCACGCACGCATGTATGAAGACTGGGGCCTGAAGAAACTCGGTGAGCACGAGTACCACGAGTCCATCGACGAGATGAAGCATGCGGACAAGCTGATCAAGCGCATCCTGTTCCTCGAAGGCCTGCCAAACCTGCAAGACCTCGGCAAGATCCTGATCGGTGAGAACACCAAGGAAATGCTTGAATGCGACCTGAAGATCGAACACAAGGCGCACATTGATCTGAAAGCGGCGATTGCCTACTGCGAAAGCATCGGCGACTACGCCAGCCGCGAACTGCTTGAAGAAATCCTCTGCTCCGAGGAAGACCACATCGACTGGCTGGAAACCCAGCTCAGCCTGATCGAGGCCGTAGGCCTGCAGAACTACCTGCAGTCGCAGATGGACGAATAAGCGCAAACCACCGCGCTACAAACAACAAACCCCGCACTTGGCGGGGTTTGTTGTTTATGCAGTCGGCTTAACTTAGGCGTCGGCTTTATGCACAGCGTCCTTGATCAGGGTCTGCAGCTCACCCTTTTCAAACATTTCCACCAGGATGTCGCTGCCGCCGACCAGCTCACCACCGACCCACAGCTGCGGGAAGGTTGGCCAGTTGGCGTATTTGGGCAGGTTGGCGCGGATTTCCGGGTTTTGCAGGATGTCGACGTAGGCGAATTTCTCGCCACAGGCCATCACAACCTGCGCAGCTTTGGAGGAAAAGCCGCACTGCGGAGCGTTCGGCGAGCCTTTCATGTACAGCAGAACGGTATTTTTAGCGATCTGCTCTTTGATGGTTTCGATGATATCCATTGGGCACCTCAGGACTTAACTTCCCGACTCACGGGTCGGCACGGTGGCGGCATTGTAGCGAAAAGCCGAGCGCAATGCTCGGCCTTCCCTGCCACATTCCTTGCGCCGAATGTCAGCCGCTCAAGCAGCCTCAACCTGTACCGGAACGCCGTTCAACGCCGCATTGCCGGACAGGGTATCGAGCTGCTGCTCATCAGTCAGGTCATTGGCGCTGGCGCCTGGCTGTTCGCTGGCGATGCTCATCTGCACACCGGGACGCGCATGCCCCCAGCCATGCGGCAGGCTGACCACACCGCACATCATTTCATCACTACCGACCACTTCCACCTCGATCACCCCCACCCGCGAACGCACGCGCACCCGCTGGCCATCGGTCAGCCCACGCTGGCTCAGATCCGCCGGATGCATCAGCAGCTGATGGCGCGGCTTGCCTTTAACCAGGCGATGGTAGTTGTGCATCCAGGAGTTATTGCTGCGCACATGGCGACGACCAATCAGCAGCAGCTCGTCCGCCTTGGCCGTTGGCTGCTCAGCAAAGCGCTGCAAGTCGGCCATGATCACCGCTGGCGCCGCCTGAATCCGCTTGTTGGCGGTTTTCAGGCGATTGGCCAGATTGGGCTTGAGTGCGCCCAGATCGAGGCCATGCGGGTGCTCGCGTAGCGCCGCCAACGACAGCTTATGTTCCGACTTGTCGCCGTAAGCGCCAAAGCGCAGGCCCATGTCGATCATCTGCTCGGGAGCCATGGTCGGCTTGAGCTCCACGCCCGTCTTGGCGGCAAAGGCCTTGGCCAGGCTGACGAAAATTTCCCAGTCATGCAGCGCGCCAACAGGTTTGGCCAGCACCGCTTCGTTGAAGCGGGTGACATTACGCACCGCGAACATATTAAAGGTGGTGTCGTAGTGATCGTGTTCCAGCGGCCCGGTCGGCGGCAGGATCAGGTCGGCATAACGGGTGGTTTCGTTGATGTAGAAGTCGATGCTGAGCATAAACTCCAGACCATCCAGCGCCTGCTCCAACTGCCGGCCGTTGGGTGTGGACAGCACCGGGTTACCCGCCACAGTGATCAGGGCGCGCACCTGCCCTTCACCCTCGCTGAGCATTTCCTCGGCCAGAGCCGACACCGGTAATTCGCCGCCGTACTCCGGCAAACCGGACACGCGGCTCTGCCAGCGATTGAAGTGCCCGCCTGAAGTCGAGGCCACCAGATCCACGGCTGGTTCGGTGCACAACACACCGCCAACACGGTCGAGGTTACCGGTGACCAGGTTGATCAGCTGCACCAACCACTGACACAACGTGCCGAAGGCCTGGGTAGAAACGCCCATGCGCCCGTAGCAGACCGCAGACTCGGCAGCAGCAAAATCCCGCGCTAACTGGCGAATCGTCTGCGCTGGCACGCCGCAGCGCACGCTCATGGCTTCGGCGGTAAAGCCGGCAATCGCCTGACGCACGTCATCCAACCCATCGACGGTCAGGTGGCTGGCGCGGCTAAGGTTTTCTTCAAACAGGGTATTGAGCAGGCCGAACAGCAGCGCAGCATCCTGGCCGGGACGGACAAACACATGCTGGTCGGCAATCGCGGCGGTTTCGCTGCGTCGCGGGTCGACCACCACCAGTTTTCCGCCACGTTTCTGGATGGCCTTCAGGCGCTTTTCCACATCAGGCACGGTCATGATGCTGCCGTTGGACGCCAGCGGGTTGCCGCCGAGAATCAACATAAAGTCGGTGTGGTCGATGTCCGGAATCGGAATCAGCAGACCATGGCCGTACATCAGGTGGCTGGTCAGGTGATGCGGCAGCTGATCGACCGAGGTAGCGGAATAACGGTTACGGGTTTTCAGCTGGCCGAGAAAGTAGTTGCTGTGGGTCATCAGGCCGTAGTTGTGCACGCTCGGGTTGCCCTGATACACCGCCACGGCGTTCTGTCCATGCCTTGTCTGGATACCACTCAGACGCTCGGCTACCAGCTCAAAAGCTTCATCCCATTCGATGGCCTGCCATTCATTGCCAACGCGGCGCATGGGCTGGCGCAGGCGGTCGGGATCGCTCTGGATATCCTGCAGCGCTACGGCTTTGGGGCAGATATGGCCACGGCTGAAGCTGTCCTGGGCATCGCCCTTGATCGAGCGGATCTGCGTGGAGCCGTCATCCTGCAGTTCGGTTTCAATGGTCAGGCCACATATGGCTTCGCAGAGATGGCATGCACGGTGGTGGAGGGTCTTGGTCATGGCCGGGCCTCTTGTTTTAACGCGATGCACTGAGCACCGTAAAAACATGACTATGGCGGCTGGTGCAGACCTGCGCCAGCAGGGTTCGCTACGTGAATTGCGCGGCATCAGGTCAGCAGATAAATGGCCCCCCGCACCAACACCACGCGCCTGAAAGCAGCAGGCAATTTGCGCCTGATCGGCGTTTGCTTATAAGATCGCGACTTCCCCGTTTCGTCGCATAGTGCGGCCCCCCAGCCGCAGGTTCTGCCGTTTCTTCTATTTAATTAGGCCATTGAACCTGCGCCCAGCTGTCAAAAGGTAGTTAACAATGAGCGCAAGACACTTTCTCTCGCTGATGGATTGCACACCGGACGAACTGGTGAGCCTGATCCGCCGCGGCATGGAGCTGAAGGACTTGCGTAACCGCGGCGTACTCTTCGAGCCGCTGAAGAACCGCGTGCTGGGCATGATCTTCGAGAAGGCCTCGACCCGCACCCGCCTGTCGTTCGAAGCTGGCATGATCCAGCTCGGCGGTCAGGCCATCTTCCTTTCGCCGCGCGACACTCAGCTGGGCCGTGGAGAGCCGATCGGCGATGCAGCCATCGTGATGTCGCGCATGCTCGATGCAGTGATGATCCGCACCTTCGCCCACAGCACCCTCACCGAATTCGCCGCCAATTCGCGCGTGGCAGTGATCAACGGCCTCTCCGACGACCTGCACCCCTGCCAGCTGCTGGCCGACATGCAGACCTATCAGGAGCATCGTGGCAGCATCAAGGGCAAGACAGTGGCCTGGATCGGCGACGGCAACAACATGTGTAACTCCTATATAGAAGCGGCCATGCAGTTCGACTTCCAACTGCGCGTCGCCTGCCCCGAAGGCTATGAGCCGAACGCCACGTTCCTCGCCGCCGCCGGCGACCGTGTGCAGATTTTGCGTGACCCACGCGCCGCCGTTGCTGGCGCGCACCTGGTCAGCACCGATGTGTGGGCCTCAATGGGCCAGGAAGACGAAGCCGCCGAACGCCTCAAACTGTTCCAGCCCTACCAGGTCAACCGCGCCCTGCTGGATGCCGCTGCAGAAGACGTGCTGTTCTTGCATTGCCTGCCGGCTCACCGCGGCGAGGAAATCAGCGAAGACCTGCTCGACGACCCACGCTCGGCTGCCTGGGATCAAGCGGAAAACCGCCTGCATGTACAAAAGGCACTGCTCGAATTTCTGGTTGAACCGGCGTACCACCACGCATGAACCAGCCCCTGCTGAACCTACGTGACCTGAGCTGCGGCTACCCCGGCCACAAGGTGGTGCAGAACCTTAATCTGCATCTGAATGCCGGCGATATCGGCTGCCTGCTCGGCCCTTCGGGTTGCGGCAAGACCACCACATTGCGCGCCATCGCCGGTTTTGAGCCAGTGCTGGAAGGCGAGATCCAGCTGGCCGATCAGGTTATCTCCAAAGCCGGCTTTACCCTGGCTCCGGAGAAACGCCGGATTGGCATGGTGTTCCAGGATTACGCGCTGTTCCCGCACCTGAGCGTGGCCGAGAACATCGGCTTCGGCATCCGCAAACAAGCCAATTGCGAGCGGGTTACCCAGGAGCTGATGGAGCTGGTCAAACTTGGCCACCTCGGCAAGCGCTACCCACATGAGCTGTCCGGTGGCCAACAGCAGCGCGTGGCCCTGGCCCGTGCGCTGGCGCCGGAACCACAGCTGCTGCTGCTTGATGAGCCGTTTTCCAACCTGGATGGCGAGCTGCGCCGGCGCTTGAGCCATGAGGTGCGCGACATTCTCAAAGCCCGTGGCACCAGCGCGATTCTGGTCACCCATGATCAGGAAGAAGCTTTTGCCGTCAGCGACCACGTCGGCGTATTCAAGGAAGGCAAACTGGAGCAGTGGGACACCCCGTTCAACCTCTACCACGAACCACTGACGCCATTTGTCGCAAGCTTTATCGGCCAGGGCTATTTCATTCGCGGCCAGCTGCTTAGCCCGGACTCGGTACAGACCGAACTGGGCCTGATTCGCGGCAACCGCGCCTACACCTGGCCAACCGGCAGCGCGGTCGACGTGCTGCTGCGTCCAGACGATATCGTGTATGACCCAGACAGTACGCAAAAGGCGCTGATCGTCGGTAAGACCTTCCTCGGTGCAGCGACCCTGTATCGCCTGCAACTGCCCACAGGCAGCCAGTTGGAATCAATCTTCCCCAGCCACGCCGATCACTTACCCGGCCAGCAGGTCGGCATTCGCGTGGCCGCCGACCATCTGGTGGTGTTTGCCGCACCCGGCAGCATCGCCGCCCAGGTCAACCTGGGTGAGTCGGGCGTGCGTCGCTACAGCAGCGACAGCTGACCTACCCTAACAGTAACCGGCCACTGGCAATCAACAGCGCCTGGCCGGCAATCTTTACCCGCTCGCCAACCAGCTCACAGTGCAACTCGCCGCCGCGCGCCGAACACTGGAACGCACTCAGCCGGGTCTTGCCCAGGCGTTGCGCCCAGTAGGGCGTAAGGATGCAGTGGGTTGAGCCGGTCACCGGGTCTTCATTGATACCGATAGACGGCGCGAAGTAACGTGAGACGAAGTCATGCTGCTCACCAGGCGCGCTGATCAGCAAGCCCAGTCCGGGCAGCGTGGCCACAGCGGCCAGATCCGGCTTATACGCTCGCACCACCGCTTCGCTCGGCAGAACCGCTAGCAGTTCCTGAATCCCCTGCCCTTCATGCAACGCCAACACACTGTCTACCGGCAAACCCAGCACTCGCTCAACGTCTGCGTGTAAGTCGCACGGTTGCGCGCGGCGCACAGGGAAATCCAGCACCAGCATGCTGCCTGATCGGCTCACCCGCAGCGCACCCGACAAACAGGTGAAATCAAGCACATCACCCGGTTCGCCGTAGACCTCGAACAGCACATGGGCACTGGCCAGGGTGGCATGGCCACACAGCGGCACTTCCGCCGTTGGGGTAAACCAGCGGATATGCCAGGCCGCGCCCTCCCTCACTACAAAGGCGGTTTCCGCCAGGTTGTGCTCGGCGGCAATCTGCTGCATCAGGGCATCGTCCAGCCAACGATCCAAGCGATAGACCATCGCTGGGTTACCGGTAAACGGTTGCGAGGCAAAGGCATCGACCTGGTGAAATTCAAGCTGCATGGAACGCACTCCGGGTTCTTCCTGCGTTAAAGCATGCCGAAAACAGACTCGACATGCCCACTACAGCGGCGGCCAATTACAGCCATACAGCAAGCCCACAAACACCAATCGATGAACATACACCCTACCAACTGTCAGGGTCCCTGCACCCCATAAGCGTCCAGTAAAGCCTGCAGACGGCCGTTGGCCCGATAGCGCTGCACACCCTGTTCAAACAATGCGACATAGCGCGGACTGGATTCCAAGGCAGGCGAAAACGCCAGGTAGATCGGCACATCCGGGCTGCGGCAGCCGGCCTCACGCAGCGCACCAACCCGCCCCTGGCTGGCCAGCATGGCTTGCATCACCCAGGCGTTTTCCAACACCACATCCACACGATCATGCGTCAGTTTGCCGATATTCAAGGCCAGCGCCGTATCACCGGCGGCAATCTGAATGCGCTCGCTGTCGCTGTGATGCAGGGCGATATAGGCGTTCAGTTCATCGCCGTAGCTGTAGTCATTGATCACCCCAAGGCGCTGTCCGGCGAGCGAGGCAGTACCGGTAAAGCGCCAGGTCGAATCCGGCAAGGTGAAAAAGCAGTTACGTGACGACGCCACGGGCGTGGTGCCAAAGAGAAAGTCCGGCGCATCCTCGACGCCCGCGCCGATCGCCGCATTCAAGTGCCCACGACGCACCTGCTGCAGGGTGCGCGCCCAGTTCAGCGCTTGGTACTGCACCTCGATACCGGATTCAGCAAAGATCTCCCGCGCCAGCTCAACAAAGATGCCTGGCCGCTCTGAGCCTGGCTGACAATTAACCGGGCACCAGATATCCCCGGCGATCACCAGCGTCTCTGCCCGCGCCCAGCCGGGAAAACCAAGCAGCGTCAGCAACACTCCACGAGCAACCAGCTGACGGCATATCGACATGCAGGGCTCCAAAGATCAATAAGCTTGCAGCGAGTTTTACCATCCTCAGCCTTCGCTGCGCACCCTTTTCACTGCATCCAGCCACCCGTCATAGAGTTTGCTGCGATGACTGTCCGCCATGCGCGGATCGAACCGCTGCTGACGGTGCCAATGCCGGGCAATGCTCGCCAGGTCCTGATACAGCCCGGCCTGCAGACCGGCCAGGTAAGCCACGCCCAGCGCGGTGGTTTCGGTCACTTCCGGGCGTTCCACCGGTACACCAAGAATGTCCGCAAGAAACTGCATGACCCAGTTGTTCTCCACCATGCCGCCATCAACCCGCAGCGCACTCGGTTCGGCTGCGCCGTCCTGGCGCATGGCTTCGAGCAGATCACGGGTCTGGTAGCACACCGACTGCAGGCCGGCGGTGACGATTTCCTTGATCCCGGTATCGCGGGTCAGGCCGAAAATTGCGCCACGGGCTTTCGGGTCCCAGTACGGCGCGCCCAGGCCGGTGAAGGCTGGCACCAGGTACACACCGCAAGCATCGCCGGTCTGCTCGGCCATGGCTTCGGTATCGCGGGCATGGCTGATCAGCTTGATGCCATCGCGCAACCACTGCACAGCAGCGCCAGCGACAAAGATGCTGCCTTCCACTGCATAGGTGACCTGACCATTCAGGCGATAACCAACCGTGGTGAGTAGGCGGTTTTTCGAGATCACCGGCGTGCTACCGGTGTTCTGGATCATGAAGCAGCCGGTGCCATAAGTGCTTTTGACCATACCTGGCTCGAAGCACGCTTGACCGATCAGGGCCGCCTGCTGATCACCGGCCATGCCCAGCACCGGAATGGCGGCGCCGAGCAGATTGGCGTCGGTAATGCCGAAATCAGCGGCGCAATCGAGCACCTCTGGCAGCAGGCTGGCGGGAATCTCGAACAGCTTGAGCAGCTCCTCATCCCACTGCTGGGTGTGGATATTGAACAGCAGGGTGCGCGAGGCGTTGCTGGCATCAGTCTTGTGCGACTTGCCACCGGTCAGACGCCACAGCAAAAAGGAATCCACGGTGCCAAAGCGCAGCTCGCCACGTTCGGCGCGCTCAAGGGCGCCGGGCACTTTATGCAGAATCCAGCGCAGCTTGGTGGCCGAGAAATACGGATCAATCAGCAGCCCGGTCTTGGCCGCTACCGCGGCTTCATGCCCGGCGTCTTTCAGCTCAGCGCAGTAGTCAGCGGTACGGCGGTCTTGCCAGACAATCGCCGGATGGATCGGTGTGCCAGTCTGCGCATCCCACACCAAGGTGGTTTCACGCTGATTGGTGATGCCGATAGCCGCCACATCACTGGCACTCAAACCGCTCTGCTTGAGTGCCTCACGGCAGACCTTGAGGGTGCTCAGCCATAGCTCTTCGCCGTCATGTTCAACCCAGCCATCCTGCGGGAAGTATTGCTTGAACTCCTGCTGCGCACGCGCGACGGGCAGCCCTTGGGCACTGAAGACAATGGCCCGGCTGCTGGTGGTGCCTTGGTCGATGGCAAGCAGGTAATGAGACATGCAGATTTCCTTATTTTTATAGGCTGTAGAGCGGCTGCTAGCCGCGACCAATTGGTGCAAAGATTGCCTGCGTCAGCTGGGCCAGCACGGTAGCCTCCAGCTGCACCTCCAGGCCGCGCCGCCCGGCGCTGACGTAGATATTCGGAAAGTGCTGCGCCGATTCGTCAATAAAGGTACGCAGGCGCTTCTTCTGCCCCAGCGGGCTGATGCCGCCGAGCAGATAACCGGTGGCCCTTTGCGCCGCATTGGGGTCGGCCATATCGGCTTTCTTTACGCCGGCGGCCTGCGCCAGGGCTTTCAGATCAAGCGTACCGGCTACTGGCACCACCGCCACCAGCAACTCGCCTTTCTCACTGGCGGCCAGCAGCGTCTTGAATACCTGAGCGGGCTCAAGGTTGAGCTTTTCCGCCGCTTCCAGGCCATAGGAAGCGGCTTTGGGGTCATGGTGATAACTGTGCACCTGGTGCGCAGCTTTAGCCTTTTTCAGCAGATCGATAGCAGGCGTCATGTTCGAATGTGAAAACAATCTGACAAAGTTGGCGTACCTTAGCCGCAAATTGGCTGCGGTGACAGCCTATAATGGCGCGCACTTCTGAGGAGTTTTCATGACCCTGCCGCCCCGCCAGCACGACATTCTCGAACTCGCCCGCGAACGCGGCTATGTCAGCATCGACGAGTTGGCCCAGGCGTTTGCCGTCACCCCGCAAACCATTCGCCGCGACATCAATCAGCTCGCCGAGCAAGGCCTGCTGCGCCGCACCCACGGCGGCGCAGCCAGTGAAAGCTCCAGTACGCAGAACACCGCCTACAGCATGCGCGCCGGGCAGATGCGTGATGAAAAGCAACGCATCGCTGCCGCGATTGCCGCGCAAATCCCCAACCACGCCTCGCTCTTCATCAACATCGGTACCACCACCGAAGCCATCGCCCGTGAACTGCTCGGCCACAAGGGCCTGAAGATCATCACCAACAACCTGCATGTGGCGGCCCAGCTCAGCGCCAAGGCCGACTTCGAAGTGCTGCTGGCCGGCGGCACGGTGCGCAGCGACGGCGGCATCGTCGGCCAGGCGGCGGTGGATTTTATCCAGCAGTTCAAGGTCGATTTCGCCCTAGTCGGCATCAGTGGCATCGATGAAGACGGCAGCCTGCTCGACTTCGACTACCAGGAAGTGCGGGTCTCCCAGGCGATTATCAGCAATGCGCGCCAGGTATTTCTGGCCGTCGACTCCAGCAAGTTCGGCCGCAACGCTGTGGTGCGTCTGGGCTCGGTCGCCCTGGTCGATAGGGTGTTCACCGATGCCGCGCCGTCCGCGGCCATAAACCGCCTGCTCACCGAGCACAAAGTTCACCTCGACCTGGTGTAAACCCATCCGCCCAGGCCTGACACCGGCTTAACCGATATCCCGTTACTAATTCCTCATAACCGTCGGGCGCGAAAGCGCACTTCGGGGTGGCGAAGCCGTGCATATTCGACTAGCATATTTTCGAAAGTGAACATTTAAAGTTCAATACTGACTTTCGGTGCCGCCATGCCTACTCGTCCCGCCAGCAACACTCCACTCGCTGAAGTCTATGACCTTGCCGTGATCGGCGGCGGTATCAATGGTGTCGGGATTGCCGCCGACGCTGCTGGGCGCGGTTTGTCAGTGTTCCTTTGCGAAAAAGACGACCTGGCGCAACACACCTCGTCGGCCAGCAGCAAACTGATCCATGGCGGCCTGCGCTACCTGGAGCACTACGAATTCCGCCTGGTGCGCGAAGCACTGGCCGAGCGCGAGGTGTTGCTGAGCAAAGCCCCGCATATCGTCAAACCCATGCGCTTTATCCTGCCGCACCGCCCGCACTTGCGGCCGGCCTGGATGATCCGTGCCGGGCTGTTTCTCTATGATCATCTGGGCAAGCGCGAGCAACTGGCAGGCTCGCGCAGCCTGCGCTTTGGCGCCGGCAGTCCGTTGAAAAGCGAGATCAGCCGCGGTTTCGAATATTCCGATTGCTGGGTTGATGACGCCCGTCTGGTGGTACTCAACGCCATGGCAGCCCGCGAGCAAGGCGCACACGTGCACAGCCGCACCCGTTGCGTCAGTGCGCGGCGCAGCAAGGGCCTGTGGCATATCCATCTGGAGCGCAGCGACGGTAGTCTGTTTTCAATCCGCGCCCGCGCTCTGGTCAATGCTGCCGGCCCTTGGGTAGCGCGGTTTATCCGCGAGGATTTGAAACAGGAGTCGCCTTACGGCATTCGCCTGATTCAAGGCAGCCATATCGTGGTGCCGCAGTTGTTCGAAGGCGAACAGGCCTACATCCTGCAAAACGAGGACCGCCGCATCGTCTTTGCCATCCCCTATCAGGAACGCTTCACCCTGATCGGCACCACAGACCGTGAATACCAGGGCGATCCAGCCAAGGTGGCGATCAGCGAGGAAGAAACCGACTACCTGCTGAATGTGGTCAACGCCCACTTCAAAAAGCAGTTGCAGCGCAGCGACATCCTGCACACCTATGCCGGCGTGCGGCCGCTGTGTGATGACGAATCGGACGACCCATCGGCAGTCACCCGCGACTACACCCTGTCGCTTTCCGCTCATCCCGGCGAAGCGCCATTGCTATCGGTGTTTGGCGGCAAGCTCACCACCTACCGCAAGCTCGCCGAATCGGCGCTGGCGCAACTGGTACCGTTCTTCCCCAAGATGGGCCCAAGTTGGACCGCCAGCAGCCTGCTACCCGGCGCCGAACAACTGGACAGTCAGAGCGCGCTGGTGGAAGCCCTGTGCGCGCGCTTCGGCTGGCTGCCCACCTCACTGGCGCGGCGCTGGGCCAGCAGCTACGGCAGCCGTAGCTGGGTGATGCTCAAAAGCGTGAGCAACCTCAGCGACCTGGGCGAACACCTGGGCGGTGGCCTGTACACCCGTGAAGTCGACTACCTGTGCCAGGAAGAGTGGGCCATGCAAGCGGATGACATTCTCTGGCGCCGCAGCAAGCTCGGCCTGTTCACCACCCCGGCGCAGCAAGCCAAACTCGATAGCTACCTGCGCATCGAATCACCGCGCAGCCCGGAAGATGCGCACGCCGCCTGAGCACATGCGCCGATAGATCTGAGGCCATAAAAAAGGGCGACCGAAGTCGCCCAAATTGCCTTGCGTGCCCCTGACAGCAGAATCAGCCCTGCTTGCGCTTGTGCGAATCCTGCCAGATGAAATAACCGACACCGGCGAAGAAGGCGACCATCAGACCGACGGTGCCGATACCGGCGAGAACTACGACATCGATAAACATGGTTGCCTCCTGCTGTGAAGCCTGTGTGGGTATGGCTTCAAATTAACAGGGGCTGCAGGGGCGCTATTGATCCAGATCAACAAGCGGCGGGCGCTGGCAGGATGAGGCTTTGATTAGCTGATCCAGATCAATAAATCAGCCTGTGAAGGAGCCGCCTCAAGACTTTTTCGGTTTGCCCTTGGGCTTTTTCTTGCCTTTGGGCAGCGGTAGCGCCTGTTCGAAGGCATCGCGCATTTCATTGAGTTTCTTGTCGCGCAGGTCATGGATGCGCTTGTCGCGCTCGGCGGCGAAATCAATCAGCTTGTCGTCTTTGCTCATGGTCTCGACTTGATCAAACGAAAGGTCAGGTTCAGGCGTGGCGCGCAGGCGCTGCGCGTCTTCGCCACTTGATGCTGCCAATAATGCTGGGTTGGCCCGCGCATGACCAGCAGCGAACCATGCTGCAGCGGCAATGAGTGCTCGATGCGGCTCTGCCCTTTTCGGCGCAGATCGAAGCGCCGCGTGCCGCCCAGATTTAGCGAGGCGATCAGCGGATTAGCGCCCAGCTCGACCTCATCATCGCTGTGCCAGCCCATGGAGTCCTGACCATCGCGGTAATAGTTGAGCAACACGCCATTGAGTGACTGCCCCACCGCCTGCTCAACCTGCGCACGAATCTGAGCCAGCAGCGGTGTCCAGGGCAACGGCTGATGGGTCAACCCGGAATAGCGATAACTGGCCTCGTCATCACCGTACCAGGCCACCAATCGCGGCACCGGCAGTTGCCGCCCGTATATCTGCACCTGCGGCTGCAGCCAGGGCGTCTGCACACTCAACTCGGCCAGCCAATGATCGGCGGTGGCTGCATCAAGCCAGCTCGCGTGCAACTGCAAGTCAGCATCAGGCAACTGCAACGGGCTGTCGGCAAATAGATCCACGGAACAAAACTCGAACAGGCGAAACACCTAGTGTGCCCAGCTCAGACTTCTACATCCACCCACAAGCCCTGGCGTGGCAGTTCACTGACCACCGCCTCATCGGCCTCAGCCACTTCGCCCTCGGCCAGTTCTTCCGGTGTGTAGCCATGGCGGCGCTGGCGACGGCGCTGCTCTTCACGCAAAAGCATTTCGGCTTCCTGCGGGTGGCGTTTATCCAGGCTCACGCCACTTTCCTTGGCGCTTTCCGCAGACGCCGTAACCGGCGGGATTTCCGGGCGCGGCTTGACCACGTCCTGCTGGACGGTAACCGGAACCAGACTGTGGGGGATCGGCGGCAGCATCTATTTAGCCCTCCTTTGGTCAGACTGTCGGCCAGCCAAGCCGCGACTTGAGCCTTGCCTCGCTACACTTTTGATCAACCTAATCACACAAAGTGCCCGATGCGTAGCAATGCGCCTTTGGCCACGGCCCGGCGCTGCGTTAACATAGTCGGCTTTTTCACGCGGGAGACAAGCATGGCGCAGTATGAACCGGGGCAACGCTGGATCAGTGACAGCGAAGCGGAGCTGGGGCTGGGAACCGTTCTGATGCAGGACGGCCGCATGCTTACCGTGCTCTACCCGGCCACTGGCGAAACCCGCCAGTATGCCCTGCGCAATGCGCCGTTGACCCGCGTACGCTTTTCGCCGGGCGATGAGATCACCCACTTCGAAGGCTGGAAACTGACCGTACAGGAAGTCGACGACATCGACGGCCTACTGGTCTATCACGGCCTCAACGCGCAGCATGAAAGCGTTACCCTGCCGGAAACCCAGCTGTCGAACTTTATCCAGTTCCGCCTGGCCAGTGATCGCCTGTTCGCCGGGCAAATCGACCCGCTGCCCTGGTTCGCCCTGCGCTACCACACCCTGGATTACACCAGCCGTCAGTTGCAATCCAGCCTCTGGGGCCTGGGCGGCGTGCGTGCGCAACCGATTGCGCACCAGCTGCACATCGCCCGCGAAGTCGCCGACCGTATCGCCCCGCGCGTATTGCTGGCCGACGAAGTGGGCCTGGGCAAAACCATCGAAGCTGGCCTGGTGATACACCGTCAACTGCTCTCCGGACGTGCCGGCCGGGTGCTGATCCTGGTGCCGGAAAACCTCCAGCACCAGTGGCTGGTGGAAATGCGCCGACGCTTCAACCTGGATGTCGCGCTGTTCGATGAAGAGCGCTTTATCGAAAGTGACGCCAGCAACCCGTTCGAAGACTGCCAACTGGCGCTGGTCGCCCTGGAATGGCTGTGCGATGACGAAAAGGCCCAGGACGCGCTGTTTGCCGCTGGCTGGGACCTGATGGTGGTCGACGAAGCGCACCACCTGGTCTGGCACCCCGAGCACGCCAGCCCCGAGTACGCCCTGGTTGAACAGTTGGCCCAGGTCATCCCTGGTGTGTTGCTGCTCACCGCCACCCCGGAACAGCTTGGCCAGGACAGCCACTTCGCCCGCCTGCGCCTGCTCGACCCGAACCGCTTCCATGACCTGGCCGCGTTCCGCGCCGAGAGCGAGCACTACAAACCGATTGCCGAAGCCGTGCAGGAACTGCTCGACCAGGGGCGCCTGTCGGATGCCGCACACAAGACCATTCACGACTTCCTCGGCGCCGGCGGTGAAGAGCTGCTGAGCGCCGTCAATGCCGGTGACAGCGAAGCCTCGGCGCGCCTGGTGCGCGAGTTGCTGGATCGCCATGGCACCGGTCGCCTGTTGTTCCGTAACACCCGCGCCGCCGTGCAGGGTTTTCCGGACCGTGAAGTGCACCCCTACCCGCTGGCCAGCCCCGATGAATACATGGAGCTGCCGATTGGCGAGCACGCTGACCTGTACCCAGAAGTCAGCTACCAGGCGCAGCCGGATGTCGATGAAGAGCAGCGCTGGTGGAAATTCGACCCTCGCGTCGAGTGGCTGATCGACACCCTTAAGATGCTCAAGAAATTCAAGGTGCTGGTGATCTGTGCCCATGCCGAGACAGCCATGGACCTGGAAGACGCCCTGCGCGTGCGCAAAGGCATCCCGGCTACGGTGTTCCATGAAGGCATGAGCATCCTGGAGCGCGACCGCGCAGCGGCCTATTTTGCCGACGAAGAGTTCGGTGCTCAGGTGCTGATCTGCTCGGAAATCGGCTCGGAAGGTCGTAACTTCCAGTTTGCCCACCACCTGGTGCTGTTCGACTTGCCGGCTCACCCGGATTTACTTGAACAGCGCATCGGCCGCCTCGACCGGATCGGTCAGAAGCACCGTATCCAGCTGCATGTGCCTTACCTGGAAAACAGCCCGCAAGAACGCCTATTCCAGTGGTATAACCAGGCACTGAACGCCTTCCTCGCCACCTGCCCGACCGGTAACGCCCTGCAGCACCAGTTCGGCAGCCGTTTGCTGCCGTTGCTGGAAAGCGGCGATGACGGTGAATGGCAGGCCCTGGTCGATGAAGCCAAGACGGAGCGCATTCGCCTGGAAGGTGAGCTTCACGCCGGTCGCGACCGTCTGCTGGAGCTCAACTCCGGCGGTGCTGGCGAAGGTGAGGCATTGGTTGAAGCGATTCTCGAGCAGGACGACCAGTTCGCCCTGCCGATCTATATGGAGCAGTTGTTCGACGCCTTCGGCATCGACAGCGAAGACCATTCCGACAACGCCCTGATCCTGCGCCCCAGCGAGAAAATGCTGGATGCCAGCTTCCCCCTCGGCGACGACGAAGGCGTGACCATCACCTACGACCGCGACCTGGCCCTGGCCCGTGAGGACATGCAGTTCCTCACCTGGGAACACCCCATGGTGCAAGGCGGCATGGACCTGGTGCGCTCCGGCTCGATGGGCAACACCGGTGTGGCGCTGATCAAGAACAAGGCACTGAAACCCGGCACCGTGCTGCTGGAACTGCTCTATGTCAGCGAAGTGGTGGCGCCTCGCACCCTGCAACTGGGCCGTTACCTGCCGCCGATCGCCCTGCGCTGCCTGCTCGATGCCAACGGCAATGACCTGGCCAGCAAGGTGTCCTTCGAGAAGCTCAATGAGCAGCTGGAGCCTGTGCCACGCGCCAGCGCCAACAAGTTTGTTCAGGCCCAGCGCGACAGCCTCAACCCGCTGATCAACGCCGGCGAAAGCAAGGTGGCGCCACGCCATAGCGAACGCGTCGACGAAGCCAAGCGCTGCCTGGCCGCTGAAACCGACGAGGAACTGGCACGCCTGATCGCCCTGCAAGCGGTCAACCCAAGCGTGCGCGACAGCGAACTCAACGCCCTGCGCCAACTGCGCGAGCAAGGCCTGGCCATGCTCGACAAGGCGGCGTTGCGACTTGAGGCTATTCGCGTACTGGTCGCGGGTTAAGCAGCATTGGCTACTGACCGTTGAAACGTAGGCGAGGCCGCCGAAACAAGGCGAAAACAGGCGAGGAAGCGGAGTTTACTGCTGTAAATGAGCATTCCGAGCCTGTTTTCAACGCAGTATCGGCAACGCAGGTAGTTTCAACGGGCTGCTAGAGTCAGAAGCATTACTTCTGTCATCACAGCCCACAGGAGCTTTCCGTGCCTGCACGCGCCGCCTCGCGCCGGTTTCGCCACAGTCTCGGCGGGCTCTGCCTGCTGGCGCTGCTTCTGCTTCCCCTGCTGCACCTGTGGCCCGCGCTCAGCGGGTTGAACAACGCCCACCTCGACTGGTTGATCCGCCAGCGCGCCGCCGAACAGACGCCCGATCCACGCCTGCTGCTGATTGATATAGATGATCTGAGCCTGCAAGTGCTGGCCGGTGAAGCCGGTAAATGGCCGTGGCCGCGCTCGCTGCATGGCGAACTGCTGGAATACCTGCTCCGCCAACAGCCCAAGGCTGTGGCCTTCGACATCCTGTTCAGCGAACCCGACCAGTTCAACCCGGACGCCGACAGCTACTTTGCCGAAGTGCTGCAGCGCAGTTCCAACACCTACCTCGCCGCCCTGGTGCAGCAAACCGACGAAGGCAGCCAGCCGCCACTGCTGCGCGACTATCCTGCATCCACCTGGCAAGCACCTGGGCAACGCGGCGCGGACGATCAACGCGGGCTCCTTCTGCTGCCCAACGCCTTCCCCAGCGAGCTGTGGCGCCTGGGCAGCATCAACTTTCGCCCCGACGCCGACGGTATCGGCCGCCGCTATGAGCTGTATCGCAGCTTTGCCGACTGGCGCCTGCCCAGCATGCCTGCGCGTATCGTGCATGACCTGACTGGCAACTTGCCGCAGCAGCAGAATCTGTTGCTGGACTGGCCCGGCACCAGCCGCTTGCCCTATCCGCGCCTACCCTACGCCGCCGTACTGGCGGCGGCGCGCAATCAGGGCGAGCCGCTGGCAGCCGAGCTGTTCAAGGATCGCATCATCGTGATCGGCACCACCGCCGCCGGCCTGCACGACCTGCGCCCCACCCCGCTGGATACCCTCTATCCGGCGCCCTTTATCCTGATGACGGCCATCGACAACCTGCTCAACAACAGCCAACTGCATGAGGCTGATAACTGGCTTGAGCAGCTCAGCCCGCTGCTGCTGTTACTTGGCCTGAGCCTTCTGCTGCTGCGCGAACAGCTACCTGCGGCTTTTGCCCTGTGCCTGCTCGGCAGCCTGGCGCTGTTTACCGGCAGTTACTGGCTGGCCTTACAAGGCATGCTGCTTGGCGTGCTACCGGGGCTGATCTGCCTGTGGCTGCTGCTGGCGGCGGCACTGGCACTGTTCTATCTACGCCGGCGCCAGCAATTGCAGGACACCATTCGCCTGTTCAGCCGTTTTATGGACCCGGTGGTGGTCAATCAACTGGTATCGCGTGACGACCCGGAAGCCCTGCTGGCGAGCAAGGAGTGCCAGCTCACCGTACTGTTTTCCGATATCCGCAGCTTTACCACCCTCTCTGAGCAACACACGCCAAGCGAAATCGTGCACCTGCTCGAAGGTTATTTCAGCAGCCAGGTGGAGGTGCTGTTCAAACACCAGGCGACCCTCGACAAGTTTATCGGCGACGCCATCATGGCCTTCTGGGGCGCGCCACTGGATAACCCACAACAGGCCGACCAAGCGATTCTGGCGGCCATGGAAATGCTCGATAACCTCGACGCCTTTCGCCGCGATTACAACTGCCCGGATTTCGACATCGGCATCGGCCTGCACACGGGACCAGCGGTCGTCGGCCTGGTCGGCGCAAAGCAGCGCTATGACTACACTGCAATAGGCGACACGGTGAACCTTGCCAGCCGCATCGAAGGGCTGACCAAGGGCCGCGCCCATCTGCTGATTTCTGCCGCCACCCGTGAGGCCTGCACGCTCGATCTGGACTTCGTGCCCCAGGGCGAACACCAGGTAAAAGGTCGCGCCGAAGCCGTAATGCTCTACGAACCGCGAAGGAGACATGATGAATAAAGGCCTCTGCAGTGCCCTTGCGGCGCTGATATTCAGCTTCTACTGTTTCTCGGCGCTGGCCGAAGTGCGCCAAGCCCATACCCTGCAAGACAGCGCCCTGCGCGCTGAGCCCAGTGCCTCGGCCGCCAGCGTCGGCCAGGTCGGCAAGCAGGCGCAGGTGCTGGTACTGGAACGCCAGGGCGGCTGGTATCAGGTGGAAACCTCCGGCGGCCAGCGCGGCTGGCTGCCTCTGCTCAGCCTGCGCTTTGCCAAGGATGCACAAGCCAGCCGCAGCAATGATCTGGGTAGCCTGCTCAAGCTCGGCAACCAGTCCTCTCCCGCCAGCGGCGTAGCCACCGGGATTCGCGGCATCAGCGATGAAGAACTGCGCAGCGGCAGTGCCAACACCTCGGCCAGCGTGCAGAGCCTGGATGCCTTCGCCGCCAGCCCGAGCGAGGCGCGCAGTTTCGCCCAGCAAGGCGGCCTGCGCAGCCAGAACCTGCCCTACGCCCGCTAATAGGCTGCGAGGAGAGCGACATGCAAACAACCACATTACTCAAGTGCGCCAGCCTGCTCGGCCTGGTTATCAGCCTCAGCGCCTGCCAGGGTTTGGAGGGTGTGCAGATTCAGGGCGTCGATCTGGGCAAATTGGCCAGCGCCGGTCAGCACCTGACCAACATGGGCCAGAAAAGCGTCGACGAAGAGCGGGTGATTGGGCAGAACACCGCCTCTATCCTGCTGAGCAAAGCGGCGGTACTGAACAACCCGCCGCTGCAGGCCTACGTCAACCGTGTAGGCCTGTGGGTCGCCCAACACAGCGAGCGCCCCGACCTGCCCTGGCGTTTTGTCGTGCTCGATAGCCCGCAAGTGGCCGCCTATGCAGCCCCCGGCGGTTACGTGTTTATCACCAGCGGCATGCTGACGCGGATGAACAGCGAGGCCGAACTGGCGGGCGTATTAGCCCATGAAGTGGCCCATGTGGTGCAGCAACATCACCTCAAGGCCATTCAGCAACAGGCGCAAACCGGCCTGCTCACTGACCTCGCCACCCTCGCCGTGCAAGCCGGCGCTGCCGACAAGGGCGGCAGCCAGGCCGGTGAGCTGACCGACCGGTTTACCCGCAGTGTCAGCGACCTCTACAGCCGCGGCCTTGACCGTGGTGATGAATACGAAGCCGATGCCATGGGCGCGGTAATCGCCACCCGCGCCGGCTATGACGCCTACGGCCTGGCCGGCGTGCTACAGACCCTGGGTACCACCCGGCAGAACGACGCGGCACTCACCAGCTTCCTCAAGGTGCACCCGGGTATCGACGACCGCCTGCAGCGCCTGCAGCCGGTCTATTTGTATATCGATAAGAACGCCAGCGGCCCAAGCCAAAGCCTGGATACCCGCTATCAGCAGGCTCTTAGAAGCAAACGTTAGATACGGGCAGCCCTACTTCAATGGGTGTGGGGATGCTCAAGGGTGCAGGATGGCTCGTAATCGCACACATGGTGGCTAAACGGTGAGGTGGTGTGCGAGCCCGGCGCGCCCGTCACCTGAAAGCAGCGGCTGGCGATAAACAGCTGCACCAAATCGGCATCAAGCAAACCGCTCTGCGCCTCACTCTTGAGAATATCCAGCGCCCGTTCCAGGGGCATTGCCGGCTTGTAGGGGCGATCCGCCGCAGTCAACGCATCGTAGATATCGCAGATGGTCATGATCCGTGAAGCGCAGGGAATCGCATCGCCGACCAAGCCTTTGGGGTAACCGCTGCCATCGAGTTTTTCATGGTGTGCACCTGCGATATGCGGCACGCCCTGCAGATCCGGAGTCCAGGGAATCAGGCTGAGAAACTGCTGGGTGTGCACCACATGGCGCTCGATTTCTTCGCGCTCGGCCGTGGTCAGGCTGCCCTTGCGCACGGCCAGGGCGCTGAACTCGCCCTCGCTGAGCAGGCTGACCAGGCAATTACCGGGTGCCTTGACCAACTCGCCTTGCACTTCCTGCAGATGCTGGAAATCCCCCTCACTGAGCATGCTCGGCTCGTTGGCCTGAATAATGTTGTTCAGGTAACGCTCCAGGCGCTCGCATTCATAGGCCAACTCGGCTTCCAGTTGCAGGCGCCGCTCATCACTCAGGCCGCCCTGATGTCGGTAGGCATGCAGCATCTTGCGCAGGGTCTGGTTACGCAGGTTTTCCTGGGCCAGGGCAACGCGATAGCGCAGGTTTTCCAGCACCTGCTCAGGAAGTTTCTTGGCCTTGACCAGCACATGTTCACGCACCCCGACCTTGCCGAAATCATGCAACAAGGCGGCGTAGCGCAGCTCGCGCAAACCATCGACGCTCAGCGCCTGTTCGCGCAAGCGGGCTTCTGGGGCGTGGGGCAACTGGTTGGCCAGGGTCAGGCACAGCTCGGCAACCCGAAATGAATGGCCACTGGTGGTCGGATCACGCTGCTCGATGGCAAACACCGAGGCCTGCACGAAGCCGTCGAACAACCGGCTGATGTCATCCAGCAGCTGACGATTCTCGATCGCCACCGCCGCCTGGCTGGCCAGTGCGCGCAGCGACACGGCGGTTTCCTCATCAAAGGCAATCAGTTCAGGCTCAAGCTGCTCGCTGCCTTTACGCTGGCAGTTGATAAATTCCAGCACGCCGACCACTTCATGGCGATGGTTGCGCATGGGGATCGCCAGGATCGACATGGTGCGGTAGCCCATCTGCAAGTCGAAAGAACGGTTGAAGCGATACGGCGCGTCAGCCGCAATCGCATACACGTCTTCGATATTCAGCTCGGTGCTGGTCAGCGCGACGTAACCGGCAATAGACGCCTTGCTCAGCGGCATGCGCTGGTCCTGAAAGCTGTTCTGGCTGAGCGTGCCGTTCTGCGTCAGTTTGAAGATCAACTGCGCCGGTGCATCCGGCCGGCGGCTGACCAGAAACAGCGAGGCGGCGTCGCTGTTGGACAAGCGCCGCCCTTCGATCAGGATTTTTTCCAGCAAACGGTCCAGGTCACGCTCGGCCGATAGCGCCAGGCCCACGTCTACCAGCTTGCTCAGGTCATCATGCTTGCCCGCCAGGGCGGCGGCCAGTTGCTCGGTCTGATGGCGCAGGCTGTACTGCTCACCGGCAAAGCGCAGCAACGCCGATAGCTCCTCGGCACTGGCATGCGGCGGCAACGGCAGCACACCGGGCTGATCCATACAGCCCACCAGAATAGCGCCGCAATCCAGCCAGTCGGTCAACGACTGCAGCGCCAGCAACCTTTCGTCAAGCAGCACCAGCGCCAGGTCATCCGGCAACTCGTCAGGCGCGTCAATCGCCTGCAAAGTCAGCGAACACTGAGCCAATAAGTTGCACAGGGGATGCGCGCCAAGCGCATTACTGTGGCCCAGCACAAGGCGGGAAGTGCCCATGGTGGTTGTCCTCAGTCGCAGTTGCGTGACAGCAGTGCGACTGAGTATTGCACAGGATTTTGCCGCTGCCCGGCCGTCCGGCGCATGCCGGATAACCTGACAAAATGGCTTAGCTAGCGGGCTGCAGCTGCATGCCTTGCTGCATTTTCGCGGCATCGGCGACGAAGCAGCGCGAGGCCTGCAGCAGCGCCAACATGGTCAGCATCAAGGCCACCGGAATCAGATACATGGCGTTATGCAGGCCAACCGCCTTGAAGGTTTCGTTCATTTCACTGGCCCCGGCAGCGAGCATTGCCGCGTGGGAATAGTGATCCGACAGCATGCCCACCGCCAATGGGCCAAGGCCGCCACCGAGCAGGTACAGACCGGCGAAAAACAGCGCCATGGCGGTAGCACGCAGACGCGGTTCGATCACATCCTGAATCGCGGTATAAACGCAGGTATAGAAGTTGTAGGCAAACAGCCAGCCGATGCTGAACAGCGCCACGAACACGGCGATCTCAATTCGCCCGGCCAGCAGGGCGTAGCCCGTGGCGACAGAGGCTATCAACATGCTCAGTGCGGCAAACAGCAGGCGGCCGGTCTGCCAGCGCTGGTGGATTTTGTCCGCCAGCCAACCACCCAGGGTCAGGCCAATCAGGCCGGTCAAACCAACGATCACCCCGGTGGCCATCGCCGCCTGTTCCAGCGGCATCAGGAAGTAGCGCTGCAGCATCGGCACCATGAACGAGTTGCAGGCATAGGTGGCGAAGTTGAAGGCCAGGCCGGCCATTACCAACCACCAGAAGGTGCGGATCGCCAACACCTTACGCAGCGGTTTATCCACTGCTGTGGTGCGCGATTGCACCAGCTCGGCCGCACCGCGCTTGGGCTCTTTGATAAAAAACATAAACAGCGCCAGGATCAACCCCGGCACTGCTGCAATAAAGAACGGTGCACGCCAGCTGTCGAACGCCTTGACCATCGCACCGATGGTAAAGAACGCCAGCAGCAGGCCAATGGGCAGGCCGAGCATAAAGATGCCCATGGCCCGCGCACGTTTGTGCGCTGGGAAAAGATCGCCGATCAGCGAGTTGGCCGCCGGTGCATAACTGGCCTCACCAATGCCGACGCCCATGCGAATCAGCAGGAAGCTCCAGAAGTTCCAGGCCAGGCCGTTGACCGCCGTCAGCCCGCTCCAGACGGCCAACCCCCAGCCCATGATCTTGCGCCGCGCGCCGGTATCAGCCATACGCCCCAATGGAATGCCGGCAATCGCATAGACAATGGTAAAAGCGGTGCCGATCAAGCCCAGCTGCAAGTCGCTGAGATCCCATTCCATGCGGATCGGTTCGATGATGATCGCCGGAATGGTGCGGTCGAAGAAATTGAACAGGTTGGCGAGAAAAAGCAGGAACAGAATGCGCCAGGCATTCGCCGCTTGTAGGGACTGCTGCATGGAATCCATCTCTATTTGTTGTTATCGAAGCAGGTCGGAGGCGCATGGCCAACCGCCGTATCCAGCATGTGCAGGCGCAATCTAGAGCCTTGCGTCTATGCTGTCTGTGACTATTTGTTGCGTGTATGCCGGGTAATGGGCGTCCGAGCAAGCACCCAAGTCACAAAGCGCATCAGAAAAACTCCGGATATGCCTCAGTAAAACCATGTGAAACAGCGAGATTTTCCATTTTTCATGCTACAAACAAGCCTGTTGAGCGAAATGTGGCCATTTGCCGCTCTACCCTCGTTAGCCGCCGGACTGTCTCTAAATGAAAACAAAAAAAGACGCTGTGACCACCCCCGCGACCGAAGCCACACTGGCTGACCTGGCTGATACCCTGCTCGCCCCACTCGAACGTCCCTCCCCGCTGCAGCCCCCCATGCGGCTGGATAGCAGTGGCGAGCAGTACATGTATTTCACCGAGCGCGACATTGATCGCATCCTCGATAACCTCGACGGCCTGCGCAGCCTGGTATTTCCCCCAGCCCCGCAGGATGACGACAACGAACGGCGGGTGCAGCACTTCCCCTCCGTTTGCCTGATAGGCCTGGGCCGCTGCGGCTCGAACATCGCACTAGATGTTGCATCGCTGGTCTACAACGCCCGGCAGTTCTACCTGAGCGAATTCAACAACGAAGAAAAAACCGTTGCCGAACAGGACTTCCGCCCGACCCGCTGGATTCGCAGTAACCTGTTGCGCGCACCGAGCAAGGACAGCAAGCCGGTCTTTCTGATCGAGCCGCTGGTGATGCTCGGTGACCTGGACAAGGACATCGAGGGCCGCATCCGCTTCTCGCGCAAGGGCGAAACCAGCGGTTTCCTCAGCGACTACAGCAAGATGAAAATCATGGATCTGTCCGAGGTGCATGCGGGCGGTGCCGGTAACGCGCCGATCCTCGGTCAATACCTGGCCAAGATCATCCTTAACAAGGACACCCAGCGTTTTACCAACGAAGACTGGAAATTCATTCACAGCTACCTGATCGATTCGTGCGGTATCAAGGCCAACCAGTCGCGCTTGTACTTCTATATTTTCAGCGCCGGCGGCGGCACCGGCTCGGGCATGGCGTCGGAGTTCGGCCTGGCGCAGCAGTTCGCCTACATGAGCAAGACCTTCGACACCAAGAACTTCGACGAAAGCCCGGAGAATCGCGACCACAGCTTCGTTTTCGAGCCGATTTTCACCAGCGGCATCTGCATCCTGCCGAACATCTCTGACCAGCGCAGCGAGATGTCTGAAGCCCTGCATATCAACGCCGGCCGCCTGCTGTGCAAGTACCTCGCCGAGGAGTGGGACTTCTCCTACAACTTCGACAATGAAGAAAACAGCGAAGAAAGCGTGATGCGCCGCATCCGCCCATGGAACGCCATGATGCTGATCTCCAACGACATCATGCGTTATGCCGAAGAAAGCGATGACGGCAATATCCAGAACATCGACGTCAACGCCATGGAGCGTCACGCCAACCAGTACATCTCGCAGCAGATCTTCAACATCCTCACCGCCCAGGCGGTGACCACCGACTACGACCAGAACTATTTCCGCCGCGCGGGCATCGACATCGGCGAAACCATTCGCCTGGACGCCAACGACCTGTTTATGAGCCTGGCCGGCCCGGTGGCCGTGGCCTACGCCGAATCGGTGGTGCCTGAGCAAAGCGCTGCGACGCTGGAGAAGTTCCGCGTGCTGGACAAGGAGCCGTCGCGGCTGAACATTGACGACCTGTTCTTCCGCTCCATCGACCTGCCGCACTTCAACAAGGTGACCCAGGCCATTGAGGGCATCAGCCTGCTGCCGATCGAGTCCAAGCGTTACCGCGAAGCGCTGGATGAGTACAAGAAGTCCGATTACAACGCCGCCAAACTCAGCGACCTGCACTTCTTCAAGAACTGCTCCTCGGTGGTCTCGATTGTCTCGCTGCCGAAAGACTACAAACTGTCCTATATGGACCTGAACCGGCTCAAGACCCACCTCAACAGCCTGTTTCCCAACACCACGCTGAAGCGCTATGCGCTGGTGATCGGCGCCTCGGCCAACCTGTCGCTGACCACTTTGATTGCCAAGAGCCCGTGCCTGTCGGATGACTTCCTGACGCTGATCGTGGCCTTTATCAAGCGCTGCTTTGCCCGCGATCCGCACCGCTTCGACGAAAGCCTGGACAACGCCATTCTCGACTTCATCATGAGTGATGAGTTCGATGAAGTGCGGGTCGACGCCATGCTCAACGAATACGAAAACCCAGCGAAGATCCTCGACACCAACTGGTACGCGATCAAGCCGATGTATGAGAAGAAGTACCGCGAGCTGATCCACGATCAGGACAAATTCGTCTCGATCAACGATATCCGTCTATCCCGTGAAAGCGTGAAAAAGGCGATCAAGTACCTGCGCGAAATCTACCGTCACCGCATCGGCAAGACTCGGGTTATCTCGCTCAACAAGTACCAAGAAGGTCCGCAAGAGTAAGGCCGAAGCGCCTGTTTTTCGCTGCCGTCGCTGCGAAAAACAGGCGCATCATTCAGGCAAGCATTGCTCGCCATTCACTCAGCCAGCCCAGACTGGCCTGGGTGCCCGCCTCTCCCGGTCGATACTCAGCTGCCAGCCAGCCCTGATAACCACTGCCACGCAAAGCCGTCAGCAGCGGCGCGAACTGCAACTCGCCTGTGCCAGGCGCGCCACGACCGGGGTAATCGGCAAACTGCACATGGCCGATACGCCCTGCCAACAACGCGATGCCAGCCTGTATATCCAGGCCCTGCCGCGCCATATGGTAAAGGTCATACTGCGCCGCCAGGTTGGGATGGCCCACAGCCTTGAGCAACTCATCCAGTTGCGCCGGGGTGTTGATCAGAAAGCCGGGCATATCCAGCGGGTTGATCGCTTCTACCACCACGCCAATGCCCAATAGCTGAAAAGCTTCGGCGGTCTTGCGCAGGTTGGCGATCAAACAGGCCAACGCCTGCTCAGGCTCAACGCCCTCAGCCAGGCGACCCGGCAACACATTGACCAGCGCTGGCCGCACCATCGCGGCGTAGCTCAAGGCCTGCTGCAACGCTGCAGCAAACTCGGCCTGTCGCGCAGGCACTGCAGCCAGACCTGGCCCGCCGCTCATCAGGTCGCCGGCTGGAAGGTTGATCAGGCGCAGCGGCATACCCGCAGCCTCCAGCGCCTCTTTCAGGCGAACGGCTGGCAGCTCGTAGGGAAACTGGATTTCCACGCCATCAAAGCCCGCAGCAGAGGCAGCCACCACTCGCTCGATCAGCGGCAGTTCGGTAAACAGCAGCGACAGGTTGGCCGCAATCTTCATGATTTGGGTCCTTGAGACTCTGGCGCTCGGTACAGTTGCACCAGGGTCGCTGGATCACGCTCCAGATTGCCCTGACTGCCGTGCTGGCGCATCAGCTGCGCGGCCAGACCACTGAGCGGCGTAGCAGAGCCGACCTGCTGAGACAGTTTGACCGCCGTGTCGAGATCCTTGAGCAAAGTGCGCACATGCCATTTAACCGGCTCGAACTGACTCTCGGCCATCTGCGGCGCGAGAATCTGCAGCGGTTTGGAATCGGCAAAACCGCCGGCCAGCGCTGACGCGATCAGGCTCGCATCAACCCCGGCCTGCTCGGCCAGCGCCACCACTTCGGCGATTACCAAGGCATTACAGGCGACGATCATCTGGTTGCACACCTTGGTTACCTGGCCCGCACCGACATCACCCATGCGTGTCAGGCGCTGTCCCAGATTCGCGAGAATCGGCCTAACGCGTTCAATGTCCTCAACCCGCCCTCCGGCCATGATTGCCAGCGTGCCATTGGCCGCACCCGGCGTACCGCCGGACACGGGCGCATCGACCCAATGCATGCCGCAACGGGCGTGCAACTCAGCTGCCATCTCACGGGTGGCGGCCGGTTCCAGGCTAGAGAAGTCCACCAACACCTGTCCGGGCTTGGCCATTTCCGCGATGCCGCCAGGGCCAAACACCACTTCGCGCACCACCTCGGTATTGGCCAGGCAAAGCATGACGATATCGGCCCGAGCACAGAGCTGTGCCGGGCTGGCCACCGTTTGCGCGCCCAACGCCTGCAATGGCGTGCACTTATCAGGGGAACGATTCCACACGCTCAGCGGATAACCAGCGGCCAACAGGCGCTGGCTCATGGGCAGGCCCATCAGGCCAATACCAGCAAATGCCAAAGCAGGAAGGGAGGTAGACATAGGCAGACTCCGACTCATTGATGGTCGCCATCTTAACCCAGCGGTAACGAAACCTGTCCCGTCAGTCAACGCCCGAGCAACGACCTACAGGCCGTCTTTTTCCAGATGATCGAGGTTGACCGGCTCACCGCTCTGCGCGCCGAGCTTGGCGCGAATGTCTTCGAACATCAGGTCGTACTCGGCGTGGCTACGCATGATCAGGCTGCTGTTGGTCGGCAAGCCATGTTTGTGCGCCAGGCGCGTGGCCACACTGGCGAAGTTGTAGGCGGTATCGCGGTGCAACTCGAAGGCCTCTTCAAACACCTTGCCGCCCACCTGCCCGTGCATGCGCATATGCAACATCGGCCCCTCGGCCGGGTCCTGGCGTACTTCGTAATGAAGGTCGACGCTAAACAGCGGCGCCTCGGCCGTAGCCAAGGTATTGGCGCGATGCAAATGTCCGGGTTCAAACATATTGGCAGCTCCTGCAATCAGTCCATGGTGCTGCCAGCATAGTGGCTTTGAGCAGCCAAAGCGGCATGCGCCAGATCAGTGCAATGGCGCGCGCGGTGTGCGTTCCTGCGCCAGCACCCAGGGCGCCACTACCACCGCCCACAGCTCTGGATCGCGGGTTAGCAGGTCTTCGGCACGGCTGTCGTCAGCCTTACTCAAGATCCCGGCAGCCAGCCAGGCGGCGACTTTTTCCTGATCGTTCTGCGCCACAGCCTGCGCCACTTCGATCAGATCCTGAGTGCCGTCGACCAGCAGCAAGGCGCCACGGGCGAAGAAAGGTTGCAGCTCCTGCCAGGTAATAGCTGCAGTTTCACCAAGCAGCTTGGCATAGAGGGTGCTAGGTTGTTCTGTCATGGATTGCCCTGTCATTGGTGACCGCTTTTTTAATCGGCCGCCATGATAGCGTCGACCAGCCCGCTGGCAAATTCGCAACGCTGTTCGCGACGTTGCCAGCGGTGATCAAGACACGCCGTTTTTCTATACGTTTATTGCGTTAAAGCGACACCCCAGGGTTTTGCCCCCAGCAAGCCGCTTTTCAAGCCGCAAAGCCGCGCTCTACACTGCACCGGTACAGTTGCCGGGGGGATGACCGGGGGAACAACCCGGTTCTGCAGCTTTGGCCGCCAGAACTACAACAATCAAAACCAATAAGAGTGGAGCACTATGAACAAGGCTACTAAGCAGATTTCCAAACTGTTTGCCGCCATGGCCATGGCTGGCGTTGCCAGCTACTCGGTAGCGGCTGACACCATCAAGATTGGCCTGGCAGGCCCAGTCACCGGCGCCGTCGCGCAATACGGTGAAATGCAGTTCATCGGTGCCAAAATGGCCATCGAGCAGATCAACAAGGCCGGCGGGGTGAACGGCGCAATGCTCGAAGGCGTGGTGTATGACGATGCTTGCGATCCGAAGCAAGCCGTTGCCGTTGCTAACAAAATCGTCAACGACGAAGTTAAATTCGTAGTTGGCCACCTGTGCTCCAGCTCCACTCAGCCAGCGTCTGACATCTACGAAGACGAAGGCATCCTGATGGTCACCGCGGCTTCCACCAGCCCGGACATCACCGCTCGCGGTTACGAGCTGGTGTTCCGCACCATCGGTCTGGACAGCCTGCAAGGCCCAACCGCTGGCAACTTCATCGCTGACAACGTCAAGCCTAAAGCGGTTGCCGTGATCCACGACAAGCAGCAGTACGGTGAAGGCATTGCTACCGCGGTCAAGCAGACTCTGGAAAGCAAAGGCACCAAAGTCGTTATGTTCGAAGGCATCAACGCCGGCGACAAAGACTTCTCCGCAATGATCGCCAAGCTCAAGCAAGCCGGTGTGGACTTCATCTACTACGGTGGCTACCACCCAGAGCTGGGCCTGCTGCTGCGTCAGTCGGCTGAAAAAGGTCTGAGCGCCAAGTTCATGGGCCCAGAAGGCGTAGGCAACAAGGAAATCTCGGCCATCGCTGGCCCAGCTTCCGAAGGCCTGCTGGTTACCCTGCCGAAGTCGTTCGACCAGGACCCACGCAACAAGGCGCTGGTTGATGCGTTCAAAGCCAAAAACGAAGACTCCAGCGGTCCGTTCGTGTTCCCGGCTTACGCCGCGGTACAAGTGATCGCCGAAGGCATCACCAAGGCTGGCGACACCGACACCGCTAAAGTGGCCGCAGCCCTGCGTGCCAACAGCTTCGACACCCCAACTGGCACCCTGGCCTTCGACGAGAAGGGCGACCTGAAAGACTTCAGCTTCGTCGTCTACGAATGGCACCAGGACGGCACCAAGTCCGAAGCCAAGTAAGCTCTTAGCCTGAACCCAAAACCCACTGCTTCGGCAGTGGGTTTTGTTTATTAGAAGAATTCCGGTTGCATGCTGCGCCAAAAGCGCTGCCTTGCGTGACAACCCAGGAGTTAGGCAATGCCTGATCTTTATCACTACCTGCAACAGCTGGTTAACGGTCTGACCGTTGGCAGCACCTATGCCTTGATCGCCATCGGCTACACCATGGTTTACGGCATTATCGGCATGATCAACTTCGCCCATGGCGAGGTTTACATGATTGGCTCGTACGTAGCCTTCATTGTGGTCGCCGGCCTGGCCATGTATGGCCTGGACAGTTTACCCATCGTGATGATTGCGGCCTTTGCCGCCAGCATCATTGTCGCCAGCGCCTATGGCTACAGTATCGAACGGGTCGCCTACCGCCCTCTGCGCGGCGGTAACCGTCTGATTCCGCTGATTTCCGCTATCGGCATGTCGATCTTCCTGCAGAACCAGGTGCTCCTGGCGCAGGACTCCAAGGACAAATCGATCCCCAACCTGCTACCAGGCAACTTCGTCTTCGGCGAAAGCGCCATGAATGGCGTGGTGATTTCCTATATGCAGGTGCTGATTTTCGTCGTCACCTTCTTTGTCATGGTCGGCCTGACGCTGTTTATCTCTCGTTCACGCCTGGGCCGCGCCTGCCGCGCCTGCGCTGAAGACCTGAAGATGGCCAACCTGCTGGGCATCAACACCAACAACATCATCGCCCTGACCTTCGTCATCGGTGCTGCGCTGGCTGCCGTCGCCGCCGTGCTGCTGGGCATGCAATACGGCGTGATCAACCCGCATCTGGGCTTCCTCGCCGGGATCAAAGCCTTCACCGCTGCGGTACTCGGCGGTATCGGCAGTATTCCTGGCGCGGTACTCGGTGGCCTGCTGCTGGGCGTAGCCGAAGCCTTTGGCGCCGATATCTTCGGTGACCAGTACAAAGACGTAGTGGCGTTCAGCCTGCTGGTGCTGGTGTTGCTGTTCCGCCCAACCGGTATTCTCGGCCGTCCGGAGGTTGAAAAAGTATGAATAC